>Ga0075163_10001193_pt1 | contig 34712 bp, 30 predicted proteins | sample JI1023141ADNA_FD_71478 | JGI IMG/M metagenome (GOLD analysis project Ga0075163, IMG submission 71478) | Wastewater effluent complex algal communities from Wisconsin, to seasonally profile nutrient transformation and Carbon sequestration -... | ecosystem: Engineered > WWTP > Effluent > Algae...
TTCACCGCGAGGAGTTCAAGAATCTCGGTGACCATGATCGGGCGGTGGCTGCCGGCCGGGGTCTTGCCGGAAGCGATCACCTTGGCCACATCCCCGGCATAGCGGGCGGGATCGTGTTCCTTGTACTTTTCCTCAAACCGCCGGGGGTTCTTGCCCTTATAGCGGGGGCGACGCTTGTGCACGACCTCGGAGTTGGCTGGGGGCGGCACCGGCGAAGGCTGCTGGGATTCGGGCGAAGGTTGGCTCACCCCGCCGTGATGCCCGAACCAGCCGGGGGAAACAAGGGTTAGATCGCCGTCGCGGTGGCGGCCTGGTTGGCGGTCAACGCGGCGGATTGCAGGATCTGCAGGGCCTCCTGGTAGTCCGTGGAGTCCAATTCATCATAGTAGATCGTGCAATGGATGAGCACTTTCCGACCGAGGAGGACGCTGACGACCGTCGCGATCCGATACTCGCCGGGCGGCACCGGCTTGCCGATCAGGGCCGGATCCACGTTGGTCATCGCCATAGCGATACCGTTCGAGATTTTTAGCGTGCTGACCGGAGGCGGGTTGCTGACATCGGTCAGATAGGGCGAGGCGGACATCCGGTTGAATCGCTTGAGTGAATCGAAGTCGGTAACGATCGCTCCCGGAATGTCATTTGGCATGATCGAGAGCATGATCGTGGCGTTGCGACCGTCTCTGGGCACGTACTTGAGCGTGTGTAGCAACTTCTCGCTGGCCCCGGGTTCCTGGCCGCTCTCGCATTCCCAAGCCGGGTGGCAGGTGATGGTCACATCCTGACCAAGCCGGTCGGCATGGGCGATGACAGTGGTCAACAGGAGGGACACGAGCAGGGTGAGTCGTTTCATGCGGGGCCGGGGTAGGGAAAACAGGCAACGAGGAAGAACGGTCCCGGCTCACGTGGCAAAAAGAATCAGCTGCTGGCGTCGGGCATACGCCCGGCGTTCTTCCTCCTATCCTCGATTGGTGCGCTGTCTGGCCAAGCCGACCGTGCGATGACACAAGGCCTCCCCTCGCTGAAAATCGCGGCAGGTTTGTGGGCGTTGCACGTAAATGGTGCAGAGCCGGGTCGCGGTATCCAAGGCCACACAGGCGCCGTCGCTCTGCTGGTCCATGCAGGCCACGCCGTTGCGATCGGCGACCAGGTGATCGGGCACGATGTCCGTCGGACGAAGCTCGACCACGAGATGACAGCACAAGCCGCAGCCGGCACAGGCGGGGAGATGATCTGCAGGTTCGGACATCGCCCGAGGATGCACAAGCGATGGGGCGTGGCGATGGGCGAATGGCCGGAGGGTGATTCGCCGGCATTGTGACGAAAGTCGTAACAATGCCGCGCTTGTCGAGGGAGCGCGGGTACGCACGCTCTGCAGGGATGTTGATCTACCTAATCAGGCACGCCCACGCCCTTGCAGGCGAAGACGATGCGGCTAGGCCACTGAGTCCCAAGGGCAAACGGCAAATCCGGATAATGACCCGGTTTCTTCGGAAGAGCGGCCGTCTGAAAGCCCGCGAAGTCTGGCACAGTCCGCTCGAGCGCGCCAAGGATACGGCAGAGCGACTGGCGAATGGTCTGAATGGCGATGCCTCGCTGACGGAGAAGTCCGGGATGGAACCGGCCTCGGATCCAACCAACCTGGCGAAACGTTTGGCCAAACAGCGCCGCCCGGTCGCGATTGTGGGGCACGAGCCCCACCTCAGCACCCTGGCCACACTCCTGCTGCTGGGCCGGGCGGAGCAGCCGTTCTTGGTTTTGAAGAAATGCTCGATCACCGCGCTTGAGCGCAAGGCGGGACGCTGGCGGTTGCGTTGGCAAGTTTCGCCCAAGGACGTGAGCCGCTCTCTGGCGGGGAAGGATTGAGCCGGCTACGCCGTAATCGCCGGGCATACCCGAAGCCGCCTCCGCGGTTTTTCCGTAGCGTCGGCTCAACGGTTGCGATCTGTGAAACCGAGCAGGGAGAATCGGGACCCATTCAGGCCGACGGGGCAGCCGGCGGCGGGGTGCTTCTTTCGCGACTTAGCCGCGCTTTACGGTCCGACAGCTTTTTCAACGCAGCGAGGGTCCCCAAGGCTCCAAGCGACCAGTAGCTGGGCGCTCCGCCGCCACCGCCGCCACCTGAACTGGCTGTCGCCGGAGCCGGTGCTGGCACCGGTGTAGGCGTCGGGGTCGGAGTGGGTGTCGGAGTTGGGGTCGGAGTTGGGGTCGGGGTAGGCGTCGGCGTGGGCACCGTGGCCGCGCCGATGATCCCGAGGGGCTCCCGACCGCCGAAGCGGCTGCTGAAGGCGGGCAGCACGTACTCCAGATCGCTGGCGCTGAGCCCAAACCAAGTGAGGAGATCACGCGCATACTCATCCACTGCCACGCCGGGAATGAGCCGGCCCTGACCGGTGTCGATCGTGGCGAGATTCTGGAAGTCCGGGAAGTAGCCTTGATCGCGGTTGCCGAAAACCTGGCCACCCTTCACCGCGCCGCCCATGACCAGGTGGTTGCCGCCCCAGGCGTGGTCAGAGCCGTTGCCGTTGGAAGTGAGGGTGCGGCCAAAATCCGAAGCGGAGAAAAGGGTGACTTTGTCCTGCAGCCCAAACTGGCCCAGCGAGTCCCAAAAATAGCTCAAGGCCTGGCTGACGGTGCGCAGCATGGTGAGCTGGTTGTTGACCACCTCGTCGTGATGATCCCAACCGCCGAGCTGAACAAAGAAGACCTGCCGACGGGCCCCGAGTTTGCCGGCGGCGGAAGCGGTGCGCGCGATCATGCCGAGATTGGCGGCGAGACTGTTGCCGGTCGGCGCGGCGTTGGCCAGGGTGACGCCGGTGAGGGCCGAGGTGAATTCGTAATAGGAATCGACCGCATCACGGGTAGAGTCGGCGAAGGTCTGCTCGAAGAGGTTGCGGTAGCTGGCGTCGAGGACGCTGTTGTCGGCCTTCGTGCGCACAGCGGTGAGGTTGTTGCTCGACGTCGGATTGTAGCCCGTGAGTGCAGTCGCGCCGTTGGAGCCGATCGTGTAGGAAAAGGCCTGCTGGCCGGTCAGAAAGACATTCTGTCCGGAGAGGGAGATGTTCATCGACACGAGGCTCGGGGCGTTGAGCGAGCGGATGATGTCGGCCGCCCGGCCGCCCCAGCCGATGGCGGTGCGGGAGTCCGGCATGCAGGTCTGCCATTGCTTGATCTGGTCGGCGTGCGAGTACAGCGAGACCGGCCGGTAGCGGTTGGCCTTGTAATCGGCGAGGGTGGTGGGACGCACGAGCGAACCGACGTTGGCGACGAAGGAGAGGCGACCCTGGTTGAAGAGATCGCGCACCTCGGTCATCGACGGGTGGATGCCCATGAGGCGACCGCCGAGATTGCCGGGAGTCACCTGGAGCAGCGAGTCGCGGGCGAGGGCGAGGTTGCCGCGGACCGCGGCATAGGCGTTGTATTCGGCCGGCGTCGCCGGAACGAGCATGTTGAACGAGTCGTTGCCACCGGCGAGGAACAGGCAGACGAGGGCCTTGTAGTCGCCGCCTCCCGACACGGTCTGGGCGGCCAGGGAGTTGGCCAGACGCAGACTCAGCAGGGTGGAGAAAAGAGCGGTGGTCCCGACACCGGCGCAGCTGGCCTGGCCGATGAATTGGCGACGCGTGAGCTGGGGATCGGGGGCTTTCAAGATGGGAATTAGTTGAGGACCGCGAAGTCGGGTGAAATGGCGACAAGGTAAACGGCCAGTCGCGCGCGGGTCTGGTTAAGGTTGCTGCCGCTGGGGACCATGGCCTGGGTGACATCGTTGACGGCCTTCAGGATCGCTGCCCGGCTTTCCGCACTCAGGGTGCCGTGGGTCAGGAGGAGATCGAGATTATCGATCAGGGCCGAGGGAGTCGCGGCCAGTGTCTCCTGTTCGGCCAGGTTGAGATGAAAGCGGCTGGCGCCGGTTTGGGTGAGATTGTAGATGGCGTTTGGCAGCGTGACGGCGAAAACGGCGTTGAGGATCTGGAATTCCGGACCCACGAGGCCGACATCGCCGATCGGACCGGGAGGCTGGTAATCGGGTGAGTAGAAGTTGAAGACCGAGGGAGCGCTCATCGGGTAGTGCCCGATCGTGTTCTGGGTGATGGTGGAACCGAAATCATAGGGCAACGTGCCATCGTCCACCGTGAAGCGGAACGCCCTGAGCAGATTCGTGACGCGGAGAAAGGGCTCCCGCAAACGGCCATGCTCGGGATCGGTGATGAACACGGTGCTACGCGCTTCGGAATCCAGCAAAATGGCCCGCACGACTGCGAGCAGGTCGCCCCGCACGCCCTGACCGTTGTTGGCGAACACCGCCGACACGCGGCCCACGTATCCGGCGGACGGGTTGGAGGTGACGAGGCGCTGGATCAGCTGCCGCGAGATGAACGGAGCGCAGCTGGGATGGTCGATCAGGTTGTCGATGGCATCCTCCACGTCCTGCAGGCCCGTCTGGTTGGCCGGGAGGTCGGGTTTGCGCGCCCCATGATAGATCAGGAGTTTCTTGGCGCCGACATCGTGTTGGCCTTCCCACATCCGCATCGGGTTGGTGTAGTCGGCGGTGGCGGAGGGAAAATCGGTGCGGCCCGTGCCGGTGCCGGTGTTGTTCGTGCTCGCGTCGGTGAAGCCGGTGAAGACGCGCGCAAACTCGGTGATGTTTTCGTTGGTGTAGGTCTCGATCGGCCGGCCGTTGCCATCGGCGATGAAGCCACCATCGGGAGTCAGATAGTAGAGTCCGATCGTGAACAACTGCATGACCTCGCGCGCGTAGTTTTCATCGGGACGCGTGCCCGTGGTGGCGTTGGCCTTGCGGTTTTTGTAGTGGCTGAGGTAGCGCCCCATCATGGGGTGGCTGGTGACTTCCAGCATGAGCGTGCGATAACTGCCGAGGGCATTGCGGGCCAGCATGTCGTAGTAGCTGCTGGAGCCATCGCGGCCGCTGGCGACGTTGGAGTCGGCGTCGGAGATGACCAGAATCTGGCTGAGGGCGTAGGCGACCCGCTGGCGGAGTTGGTCGGGTGCGGTCAGCATCACCTGGTTGCGCGCCCGGCGGTTGGTGCTGGTGTCGCTGGTGGTGATCAGTCCCGCGGCGCGGGCCGCCTCGAGCAGGCTGACCGCAGACGTCACGGGCTTGGCGGCCTGGGCGTTGATCCACGCGCTGAAGTCATTGTTCAGCGTACGCAGCTCGGTGATCGCCTCGGGGGTGGGACCGAAGGTGGCCTGCGCGAGAAAACGCGAGGCGACCTGGTCGCTGGACAGACTGGCGTTTGGCGAGACAGGCGCCGCGAGGGCGGCCGACGGCCACTGACAAACGAGGAGGGTGAGAAACGCCGCGGAGAGGTATCTGGCCACGGGTTGCACAAAAGAGGGAGCGTGCTGCGTCAGCAAGGGCCCAGATGGCAAGGATTGGTAAAAGCATCCGGGCTAATGGCCGAAGCGATCGCCATTCGAACGGTATGGCTCGTCAGGCTCCCCTATCTTCTGCCGATCGTGCGGTGTTCAAAGCCGGTCCAGGAAACCGGGACCACGTTGTTTCTGTTCAGCCTCTAGCTGGCGGCGGGTCGCGGCCATATTGTCGATGAGGTTGGGGTAGCGACGCCCGGCCTTCTTGGCATTGGCCCGCGCCCAGGCGATGCTTTCGGGGGTCAGTTTGGTTTTGTTGGCCGGCTTCGGGGTCGGCTTTTCCCAGGGTTTGGACATGGCGGATGCAGGGACGATCACGAGTTCCGGTCTGTGAGACAAGGCCGGATCGTGGCAGCGGCACGGCGCATTTCTTGGTGAAGTTTCACTGTCGGCCTACCCGGTCGCTCTGAACAAACAGGGAAAGCAGGAATTGAGATTGGCGGGGGCCGATGGGGTTGGCAGCTTGCGTCATGGGTGAATCCTCACGTTATGCCGACGAAATCGTGGTATCCTGGCCGGAGTTGCACCGGGATGCCCGCCACCTCTCGCAACTGCTGCATGGCCTCGGGACCTGGGCTGGCATCATTGCGGTCACCCGCGGTGGTCTGGTGCCCGCGGCGCTCGTGGCGCGCGAGCTGGAGATCCGCCTGATCGACACCATCTGCGTGTCGAGCTACGCGGCAGGTGGCGGGGGCCCGGCCCAGCAGCAGAGCGGCGTGAATGTGCTGAAGGGTGTGCCGGGCGACGGTTCCGGCTACCTGCTGATCGACGACCTCGTCGACACGGGGCGCACCGCGCAGGTCGTGCGGCAGCTGCTGCCCAAGGCCCACTTTGCCACCCTCTACGCCAAGCCGGCGGGGCGTCCTTTCGTGGACACCTGCGTGAAGGAGTTCAAGCAGGACAAGTGGATCTTCTTCCCGTGGGACATCGACTATCAGTTCGTGAAACCGATCAAGGATGGCGGCCGGGCGCGGATAGTATAGGCAATGCTCGGCTGTATAGGGTGGTGCAGCCGGTGAATCGACCTTATCGATAAACAATAAATACATTCTTGACGGATCGTGAATTGGATTTATTGATAATCAATAAACCTCGATCTTTCATGAAGCTCTTCACCAACCTCCCGGGCAATCTTCGCGCCCTCTTTGGATTTCTCCGCATCGCGACCTTGTTGTTGGCGGTCTCCTGGCTGCTCATGTTGACCTTTCAAACGTGGATCCAACGCCGCTTTGTAGATGATTCGAAGCTGATGGTCACCTTTGGTGAAGTTGTCCTGCCGGCGTCGCCCCAAGCGGTGAAACTCAATGCTGACACTGCCGAACAGGGAGCGATCCTGGTGAGCCGTCTGCGGGGCAGATTTCAGGCAAACATAAGTAGCAAGGATGACGGTTTGGTCATGGCGCTTCGTTTAGCGCTCATCCCCTCAATGCTCGTGATCATCGTCTTCTGCTGGCTTGTGTTCACGGCGTTGCGCAACCTGTGTTCCAACATTGAAAGCGGTGAAGTGTTCAGCGAGACCAACCTCCGATTGATCCGAAGCATCGGCGTAACGCTGGTCGCCTACAGTCTGGCGTGTCTGCTGGTGGGACTCTGGGCCACTTTCACCATGAATCGCTACCTGGCCGCACATGTGGTCATGGTGGGCTTGCCGACGGAAGGAAGCAGCGCGGTCGTGAGTTTCAATCCAACCAGGACGTTTCTCTCCATTCCCAGCAGCCTGATCCTCGGTTGCCTCGTTTTGGTCATAGCGGAGGCTTTCCGCCAGGGTCTGGTGCTGAAGAACGAAAACGATCTCACCGTCTGAACCATGCCCATCCAACTCAATCTCGATCGCGTGATGGCGGAGCGGGGCATCAGCCTCACGGAACTCGCGCAGCGCGTGGACCTCACGCTGGCCAATCTTTCCATCCTGAAAACCAACAAGGCCAAGGCCGTGCGCTTCAGCACGCTCGAGGCGCTCTGCCGGGAGTTGAAATGTCAGCCGGGCGACCTGTTGGAGTTCGTGAAGGAAAAATGACCCGACGTGCGGAACGTCGCCCCGCCAGCTACAGACAATCAGGTTTGCATCCATCCCCAAGTTTCAGACGTATCAAGACCAATGAAATCGCTGTACGCCTTTATCGGACTTACCCTTTCCTTGGCCGCACTGAGCGGCTCGCTTAAGGCGCAGGCGCCTGAGACCGCACCCAGCTGGCGGGTGGGGGTGGGCGGGGGGAGCCTCTGGGCGCCGGCCTTTCCGGGCTCCAAGGATTACCAGCTAATGGTGGTGCCCGACATCCGCGTCGCGTATGGCGACACCTTTTTCGCCTCCGTCGATCAGGGCATTGGCTACAATTTTCGCGGCGAACTTGGCTGGGTGGCCGGACCACTCCTCAAGCTGGACTTTGGCCGCAACGCCGATGGCAAGAGCGCCTTCCGGGTGGCGGGCAGTCGCTCCCAGGCCCTCGTGGGCTTCGCCGACATCGACAGCACACTGCAAGCCGGTGGCTTCGTCGGCGGGCGTTGGGGGGATTGGCAAGCGCGCCTGGAATTGGTCCAGGGCCTGAACGGTCACGAGGGTTTCACTGGTTCGCTCAATCTGGACTACAACGTGGTCATGCTTTCGCCGGAAGGCCGGCGCCGTCCGCCGACGATTCTCTCCACCGGGCCTCGATTACTGTGGGGTGATACCGGTTACAACGACGCGTATTTCGGAATTTCGTCTGCTGCCTCACTCGGGTCCGGTCTGCCCAACTACAAGGCAGGGGCGGGTTTGGTTTCAGCCGGCTGGTCGTTCTCCTATGTACGCCCGCTGGGGCCTCAGTTGACCCTGATCGGCATCGGTGGCTATGACCGGCTGATGGGTGACGCGGCGGACTCACCGTTGGTGCAGAAGCGCGGCAGTGAGAATCAATTCACCGTCGGCCTGTTCCTGAGCTGGGCACTGTAGGTCTTGGCTGCAGTCAGTTGCGTCTGACGTCCAGGCGAACGGATTGCTGCGGGCGCGGTCCGCCGGTTGACAATGCCATCCGGCGATTTCAGCCTGCGAGTCCAGCAACGTTCTCGTCGGCGAGCGGAACCTGGGACGGTGACCTGTCCAAGGCTGCCGTCCCGTCTCTTCCCTGACGCAAGCATCAAGCCTCCGTACCCCACGATGAAATCCCTCTCCGTTTGGCTGTTCTCATGTTTGGTGGTTCTGCTCACGGCCTCGGCCCAGATTGCGGCGCCGCTGCCGCGTCCCAATATCATTCTTATTCTGGCCGACGATCTCGGCTACGGGGAACTCGGCTCGTACGGACAGAAACTTGTCCCGACGCCCAACCTCGATCGGATGGCGGCCGAGGGCATGCGCTTCACGCAGTTTTATGCCGGTTCCACCGTGTGCGCGCCCTCGCGCAGTGTGCTGATGACGGGCCAGCACATGGGCCACACGCGCGTCCGTGGCAACGCCTCGGCGGGGGGCGCGAACGGAGCGATCAACTACGCCAGTCAGACCCTCGGCGCCGACGACGTGACGGTCGCCACCGTCTTGCAGCGCGCCGGGTATGCGACCGCACTCGTCGGCAAGTGGGGGCTCGGGGAGGCGGACAGCTCCGGGGCGCCCTGGCTGCATGGTTTTGATTATTTCTACGGCTTCCTCAATCAGACGCATGCGCACAATCATTTCCCGGACTTTCTCTGGCGCAACCGCGAGCGGGTCGAACTGCCCAACGACCGCGTGCCGGTGGGACCGATCCCTGGAGTGGGTTACGCGACCCGCCGGTTGCGATTTGCCGATGATGCCTTCTTTGACGAGGCCGAGTCGTTCATCGCCCGGGCCCACGACAAGCCTTTCTTCCTCGAACTCGCGCTCACGATTCCCCACGCCAACAACGAGCGTTCGCGCGTCTTGGGGGACGGCATGGAAGTGCCCGGCTATGGGGCGTATGCCGGCCGCGACTGGCCGGACAATGAGAAGGGGCACGCTGCCATGAATGAGCTACTGGACCGCCGCGTCGGCCAGCTGCTCGACCTGTTGGCGAAGCACGGACTCGATGAGCAGACTCTCGTGATGTTCACGAGCGACAACGGTCCGCATCAGGAGGGCGGTGGTGACTATGATCCGGAGTTCATGGATTCAAACGGTCCTTTGCGGGGCATCAAACGCGACCTCACCGACGGAGGGATCCGCGTGCCGCTGATTGCCCGCTGGCCCGGCCGCATCCCGGCCGGAACGGTATCGGGGCACGTGGCGTATTTTGGTGATTTCATGGCGACCTGGGCGGAGCTCGCCTGGTCGACGATGCCCGGGAACGTTGACAGCATAAGTTTCGTGCCAGCGTTACTGGGTCGGACGGGGCAGCCGGTACACCCCTATCTCTATTGGGAGTTCTACGAGAGAGGTGTCACGCAGGCGGTCCTGCTCGACGGCCGGTGGAAGGCGATCCGCCCGCGGGATGCGACGGCAATTTCGCTCTACGATCTGCAGTCCGACCCCTCTGAAACGAATGACGTCGCCGCTGGGCAGACCGCCATCGTCGAACGGGCGGTGGCGCTCATGCGTTCGGCGCACGTGCCCAACGAGCATTGGCAGATCCCCTCGCCCGCGCTTCCAGAAACCGGGAAGGTTCATTGAGGAATCACCGGCGCGCGGGAGACTGCGCTGACAATCATCGGCGCAATCTGTAATAGTCGGGAGCACGATGCCGTCGTAAGCTGCGTGCATCATGAATCAGTCCTATCGTGCCGCCGGGAAGCCGGTCCGTTGTCTTCATTGCGACAGTCAGCAGTTCGAGAGCCGCAAGCTCCTGCTGAACACGCGGGGAGCGACCTTCTTCAATTTTGACTGGCTGAATCGCCAGGCCACGGCCTTGACGTGCGTGCGCTGCGGGCGCATCGAGTGGTTCACGATCGAGCCTCAGGCCGGGGAGTGACCAGCCTGCGCTCCAGGCCCAACCATGGGTGGCCGCAGAGGGATGCGGGCGAGCTGGCGGCCGGGAGCGAATCCCGCGGTGCCTGATTGGATGCGGCGCACCTCCACGTGGTCGGCGAAGACATCCACCAGATTGCCGCCGAGCGGACGGAAAAAGGAGCCGGTGTTGATGATGGTCGGGCCGGAGCCCTGCCGCCACACGCCCGGGAAATGCACGTGGCCCAGCACGACCACCTGGGCACCGGGACGCTGCTCCCGGGCGAAGGCGGTGGCGGCGGCCGGCAGGTCGCGCCAACACCGCATCATTGCCAGCGGTTGCCGGGGCGGAAAGAAGGTGTGCCAGGCCCAGGCAAGATGCGCCCCCCAGGTGCGCGTAGTCCGGTCCGGCAAATCGGTCTCCTCCCTCGCCACCTCGCGCGCGATGCGGTAGCGTACGGCCAGCTGGCGGTAGTCCCCGTAGCCAGCGGCCCGCTTCGCCGCGATCAGGGCCTTGATCTGTGGTGCATGCCGGGCCCACGGAGTGAAGTCGTCGAAGCAGATGTCACCGTGGGTCACCCAGATGCGACCGGAGGCAGTCATGAGCTCATGGGTATCGCTGATAACGGGGTCGTGATTGCCCGTGATGAACACCACCTCGGGAACACGTTGGCGGAAAAAATGTTTCAGCTCGTCGAACTCGGACGACGTCACGCCGCGGCGCATTTCACAGGTGTCGCCGTTCAGCACCAGCGTTTGCACCCCGACCAGCAACGGGGCCAACTGCCGCAGATCGCGCACCCGGGTGCGGGCGTCGAAGAGATGCAGGTCGGACAGGATGCGCAGCATGGATCCATCCAAGCACGCCCCCGGGTTCGCGCAACCACCGAGCCGGCGCCATGTGTCAGGTGGCGGACCTGTTTGCAACCGGCCCAAGGGGGAGGCTGCGGATGAAACCAGGAACGCGAACGGGCACAATGGACCGCCGCGATAACCTGCCCTTATCGCCCATTGATAACCGGTATTTCCGGGAAGACCCCTTTATCGGGTAAGCTGGACGGCATGATCACTCCCTCCCGCCATTTCGTTCACGGCGTTGCGCTGACCGCACTGCTGGCGACGCTGGCGCTCTGGTTGGCGCGGTTGCCCGGCATGGTGCATCTCGGTGGCCTCTCCATCGCGTTGATCCTCGGCCTGGGCTTGCGGGCGGTGCAGCCGCCACACGCTGCGCTGTACGCCGGCATCGGATTCTCCGCCAAATCCCTTTTGCGCCTCGGCATCCTCTTGCTCGGGGTGAGGCTGAACCTGGATCTCGTGCTGCGGGCCGGTCCTCAGGTGCTGGGGATGGCCGTCTTTGTGATCACCGTTGGCTTGTTGGGTATCAGCTGGCTCGGGCGGCGTCTCGGGCTGGATCCGGTGCTGGCGGGTCTCATCGCCGTGGATAGTTCCATCTGCGGCGGCTCGGCGGCGGCTGCGGCGGCACCGGTGTTGCGCGCCAAGGAGGATGATGTCGCGCTGGTGATCCCGCTGTGCAGTCTCATCGGGACGACGGCAATGCTGGGGTTTACTTTCTTGCAGCATCACCGGGCGGTGTCGCCGCAGCTCTATGGCATGATCACGGGAGCGACCTTGCAGGAAGTTGCCCAGGTGATGGCGGCCGTCGGGCCGTTTCCGGAATCGGCCGAGATCGGCACGATCATGAAGCTGACACGGGTTTTGCTGCTTATTCCGGCACTGCTGGCCCTGGGGTGGGTCTTTGCGCGCCGCCGGCAACGGAGTCCCGACCATACCGACGGTCTCTCGCCTGCGGTCAGCATTCCGAAACCCTGGTTTGTACTGGGATTCCTGTTGGTCGGGACCGGCAACAGTGCCGCATTGCAGCTGTTTCCCGAGGGAGCCGCCGCGATCGCGACCGGTGATCGCGTGGTCCTCATGGCCGCAAATTTCCTGCTCGCCATGGCGATGGCCGGGATGGGGTTGCAGATGGATTTTGCCCGCCTGCGCGCCAACGGCCTGCGTGCCGTGGGTACGGCGGTATTGGGGTGGCTGGTCCTGGCAGGACTGACGATTGGGACGATCCTTCTGCTCAACCAGGGGGCGCGGACGGTCTGACCGCCGGCGGGCGCGACTCTGGTTGCCTGAGGCCGTGCGCCTGTCATCATGGAGAGATGCACGACTACAGGCTTCATGTGTTTCGGGTCGCGGGTGAGCTGCTCAATTTCACCCGGGCGGCGAGCCGGTTGCATATTTCCCAGCCGGCTGTCACCCAGCACATCAAACAGTTGGAGGAGCACTATGCGCAGGCCTTGTTTGTGCGGACGGCCGGAGGGACGGCCCTCACGGCGGCGGGACGCACCTTGCTGGAGCACGTCATCCACGTCGAGTCGCTGCACGCGCGGATCGATCGACAGCTCCGCGAGGGCCAGACCCAGGTGATGGGATCACTGAAGCTCGGAGCCAGCACCACTATCGCACAATACCTGTTGCCGCGCTGGCTGGGGCATTTTCGCCGGCTACATCCGCAGGTGGAGCTCACGCTGCGCATGGGTAATACGGAGGAGGTGACCGGCGCGATGCTGGCGAATCGCATTGATTTGGGTCTGATCGAAGGCCCCAGCGGGCGACGCGAACTGAAGACCGGGCTCTTCGCCCAGGACGAGATCATCCCCGTCGTGGCCCAGGGGCATCCTCTCACCAAGAAGACGATGCTCACGGTCGAGGATGTATTGGCGACTCCCTGTGTGCTTCGGGAACCCGGTTCGGGTACGCGTCAGGTGGTCGAGACCGCACTGAAGAAGGCCCGGATCAACCCCAGGAAACTGGCGGTGATGTTGGAAAGCGACAGCACGGAGACGATCAAGGGGATGATTGAAACAGGGGCGGGCCTCGCGTTCATGTCGCGCCTGGCACTCCGTCACGAACTGGCCCGCGGTTGCCTCGTGGAAGTGCGGGTGACCGGCCTCAAGATCGTGCGTCCGCTTTATGTCCTCTATCCGCAGGGGCCGCACCCGACCGGCCCGGCGGGCGTGTTCATGGATTTCCTGAAGGAGGCGAATGCCGGCGCGTGAGAACTTGTCTGGCCCGTGCGTTGCCCGGATTCTTTGGCTGCTCGCGGGACGCGTCCAAACAAAAGGCGGGGTCATTGACCCCGCCTGGTGGCGATTCGTGGAAGCCGGGGCTCAGTCCTTCTTCTTCATGTCCTCTTCCTTGGCCGCGACGACGTCCTTCAGCCAGGTCATGAGGACTTCCTTGGAACCGTTGGCATCGTACTCGGCCCGGAGGGCGGTCAGGCGTTCCTGAAGTTTGGCGTCACCGCGGAGGCGGCGGGAGAGCTTGGTCTTGTGGGGCATTTTGCCGGTCTCGATCACGTACTTCATCTTGCCGGCGTTTTCCACCGTCTGGCGGATGGCGTCGTCGGTGCTCAGGTCCACGTCATCCCGGGTTTCCTTTTCGCCGTCGATCACCTCGCCGTGGCAAATCACGCAGCTTTGGTCCAGGACCTTGCGGACTTCCGGTTTCAGCGGCACCAGGCCGGCCACGACCGGATCGGCGGCGTAGGCGGATGCAGACAGGGCGAGGAGGGAAACCAGGGCGAGGGAGGAGCGTGGGATCATGATGGGTTGATCAGGTTGACGAGGCGTTCGACTTCCCGGGCGGGGAGCGGTCCCGATTTATTGAGGAGCAACAGGAAGTCGGCAAGCAGGTCTTTTTCGGCGGCGGTGAGCTGATCGCGGTAGCCGGGCATGGGGATGGCCTGCTCATTGAAATACTTGCGGGCGATGCCACCGAGGAGACCGGACTCAATGGCCTGGCCCCGACCGTGGTCGATCCAGTGGAGGATTTCCGAGCGGGCACCCTGGTCGGTCAGCTTCAGGAAATCCTTGCCTTGGAATCCCGGAATGTAGCCCTTGAAGGATGCGGGGTTGGCCACGCCGCCCTGGCCGAGTTCACCGTGGCATTGATAACAACCCTGCGCGCGGGCGAGGTGGTCGCCGGCGACCAGCAGCTGGTCGGACGTCATCGGTTGGGTGACGGGAGAGGATGCCGGATTGGACGGGGCTGTGTATTTCAGGCGCTCGGCCAAGATCCACGCGGCGATGTCTTCGATCTCACCCGGCGAAAGCCGGTCCTGGTAGGCCGGCATGCGGATGAAAAGTTTTTTGTGCGATTCCGCCTCGCGCCCGACGACGCCGTGGGTGATCCACTCCACCAGCACGTCCACCCGGTCAATATCCAGCGAGGCGAGGGAAGGGGTGGACTTGCGGCGCCAGCCATCGGGGGTAGCGGGACGGAGATTGAAGCGGGGTTCCTCGTCGCCGCGTCCATGGCAGGCAAAGCAACCGGCCTGCTCGGCGAGCCGGGCCCCGCGGGATACGGGGGAGGATTCCGGCTGCCTTTCAATTTGCAGGACCACCGTTCCGACAATGCCGAGGACCAGACCGACCAGCAGCAAGGGACCGAGAATCTTGCCGGAGCTGACCGCGGGAATCGGTTGGCGGCGCTTCATCAGTCGGTGGACCGGTCTCGGGGAAGGCGTCGTCGCTCAGACCGAGGCCAGAGTCGGACGCACATTCAGGTGCTCCTCGCCAACGTATTTGGCGGACTGTTCGTCGGCGTGGTAGCTGGAGCGCACAAGCGGGCCGCTCTCGATCACGCCGATGCCGAGCTCGAGGCCCAGTTTTTTCCAATGGGCAAATTCCTCCGGCGGGGCCCAGCGGTCGATCGCCCAGTGTTGCGGCGTGGGCTGGAGATACTGGCCGAGCGTGAGGATGTCGGTCTTGTCGCTGGCGATGTCGCGCAGGGTCTGCTCGATCTCCTCGGGCTTTTCGCCGAGGCCGAGCATGATGCCCGTCTTCGTGGTGAAGCCGCGGCTCTTCGCATGCTGCAGCACGGAGCGGGAACGATCGTAGCGGGCCTGCACGCGCACCGGGCGCTGGAGGCGTTCGACCGTCTCGAGGTTGTGGTTGAAAATGTCGGGTTTGGCGTCGAGCACGATGTCAACCTGCTCGAGCTTGCCGACGAAGTCGGGCACGAGCACCTCGATGGCGCATTGCGGATTCTTGTAACGGATGGCGCGGATGGTGGCGGCCCAGACGCCGGCACCGCCGTCCTTCAGGTCGTCGCGCGCGACGGAGGTGACGACACAGTGACGCAGGCCCATGCGAGCCACGGCGTCGGCCACGCGGGCAGGCTCGCCAAGATCGTGCTCGGTCGGGCGACCGCTCTGGATCGCGCAGAAATTACAGGAGCGGGTGCAGATGTTGCCCAGAATCATGACCGTGGCCGTGCCGCGCGACCAGCATTCGCCGATGTTGGGGCACTGGGCGCTCTGGCAGACGGTGTGCAGCTTGTTGTCCTCCACCATGCGACGCGTCGCCTGGTAGGCGGGACCGGAGGGCAGTTTGGCGCGAAGCCAGTCAGGTTTGCGGAGGGCGGACATTGCGCTAATCAGTCCACCAAAGGCCGAGGGAGCGCAAAGATTATTTTCGGGTGAGAAGCCTGTGGCAAGGGATGCGGATGGGCCTATCTCAGCCCGGATGAACAGGATGGTATCCCGAGACCGGATGGAGAATCCGAGCCCAGGCAGCAATTCCCTCCCTCGGTGCGCGGGTAGGTATTCATTGCCATGATCTCTTCCCGGCCTACGAGGCTCACGCGGATCGTTCCTGCGCTTGGCCCAGGCAAGCAAACAGCCATGGCCGCCCCCTCAACCCTCTCAACCCGGACTCATGCAGTTCAAAGAATCGGAATCGCGCACAACATATTACTCTCCAAGGTCAGCTTCTGAAAAATCGCAGCTGCAATGCAGTTCACTTTTAAGTGTTCAGCCTATCGGGAGATTCCGGATTCAACCGCAGGAGACCAGCTAAGTCCTATCGTGGTTGGTATTAATCAGGTGGGCCGGCAGGTCCCTCTGCCGGCGATGACTGTCGTGGAAACGCAAAGGTCCGCAAACGGGCACAGGGACGTGCCCGTCCACCACGGAACTTGAGGCAATGTCCGGTCCAACTGCATGAGTCCGGCTCAACGACGCATGGGGCGCTGGGTTGGAGCGCCCGCTCGCTCCTACAAATCATCACCGCACGCGAATCCCTTCCTCATCGGCACTGGGCCGCAACGCATCGAAAACCGCTCAGACCACCAGCCACAGGGCGGCGATGCCGGCGACAGCCGTGAGCGTGAGGGCGATGCCCGCGGGCAGGCGGAACGCCTTCGAGCCGAGCGCTTGGGTCAGTCCGGCCTTGAGCAGCGAATTGGCGGCGACCGCCACGATGATGGCCTTGGTGGCCAGGCCCATCGCGATGGTGCCGGCACCCTGGTTGCCGGCGACGGACAGGGAGATGGCATCCACGTCGGTCAGTCCCGACACAAAGCTGATCGGCAGCAGGCTGGTTTGCAGGACCTCGAACGAGGCCGCTCCCTTCACGAGGATCGCGATGCCGGCATAGAGCAGGGCAAATTTCACGGCGGTCAGCAGATTCAACGGATTGGAGAGGGCAGGGCCCTGGGCCTCGCTGCCTTCGGGACGCTGGCTGAACCACAACCAGACCCCGAAACCGGCCGCGGGGATCAGCATCACGGCGAACGGCAGGATAAGCTGAAGCGCGAGTTCGCGGTTGAGCACGCCCACGATGATCAACACACGGGGCAACATCACGCTGCAGGCCGCGACCACGGCCATCGCGTAGGGGCGGGACAGGCCCGGGTCCTCGTGGCTTTGCCGGCTGAAGGCGAGGGTGGAGGCGGTGCTGGACGCGAGTCCGCCGAGCAGGCTGGTCAGGAGGATTCCGGCCGAGGTGCCGAGCATGCGCATGGCGACATAGCCGGCGAAGCCGAGTCCGGAAATGAGCACGACCATCAGCCAGGTTGAGAACGGATTGAAAGCGTTGAAAGGTCCGAGATCCCGATCCGGCACCAGCGGCAGGATCACTCCGGTGATCGCGATGAACTGCAGGGTCGCATGGATGTCGGCGGAGTTGAACGCGCGGGTCCAGGCGTGGATGCGGGCCTTGAGACCGAGCAGCACGCCAGTAGTGGCGCTGATGAAGACCGCCTCCTGATGGTGTTGCCAGTAAACCAGCGCTCCGACGAGGACGGTCAACAGGGAGGCCGCGAAGGTCGTGCTGCCGCCCGCGCCGCCCGATTCAGTCAGGCGAATCTGGGTCACGTAATGAATGCCGATGATCGCGACCACCACCGGCAGAACGGCGGTGGAATAGCGCGCCGAGAGGAAGGCCGCGACGCAGCCCAGGACGCACCAGAAAGTGAAGGTGCGTACGCCGCTGTATTCGACCCCGTGGGGCTTTTCCAGCTGTTCGCTCCATTGGCGGACCAGTCCGATCAATGCGCCCAACCCGGCGCTGGCGATGAGGGACAGAAGCAAGGGGTGCATGGGCGCAACCTACCATCGCAAGGAATCCTCGCAAGCCGGGTTTGGCCTTGCACGGCTCCATTTATTCAGGCGGTTTCCGCGCTGAGAGAAGGTCTTCGATTCGATGAGACACTGACAATATCTGTCATTCTGAGCGCAGCGAAGAATCCAGAGGACAATTCGGTCCCCAGCCAAGGTGGCGCACGTCCTGACGGATCCTTCGCGGCGCTCAGGATGACAAACGGTTTGAAGTCGCACTATGTCCTGGTGGGCTTCACCCCCGAACGCTGCTTTCACGAACAATCAGTTCTCCTGGCAAACTGACCGACACGGGCGGCGCGTCGCCGGTCACGACGGCCATCGCAGCGGCGGCGAGTTCCCGGGTGGGCTGACGCAACGTCGTGAGGGACGGGCGAAACAAGGCCGCCACGGGCAGGTCGTCATAGCTGGCCACGGCCACATCGTGAGGAATCGTCAGGCCCTGTTCGCCCAGTTTGCGCATCAGGCCGAGGGCGATCAGATCGCCCGTAGCGATGATCGCGATCGGCTCAGCGGCCAGGTTTTGTTTACGCAGGAATGCGGCGCCCTGGGCCCCGGCCTCGGCACCCTCCAGGGGACTGAGCAGGTCCAAGGCAGGCAGGATGGGTTGCTCCAAGCCGGCCCAGGCGGCGCGAATGTGCCGGGCGCGGGCCTGGCTGGCCGGGGTTGCGTCGCCGATCAGTCCGCAGCGGTGGTGTCCGGACTCATGCAGATGCCGCACGATCTCTTGGGCGGCGGCCGCCTCGTCGAGACCGCAGGAGACCACGCGGGGATCCGCGACGGGCAGACCGATCTGCACCACGGGCTTGCCGGGGACAAACAGATCGTCGGTCCACTGGCTGAAATCGGTGGAGCCGACCACAATCAAGGCATCCGGTCGGTAGTGCTGGAGGAGGCGGATCTCGTTGGCGCGCTGCCGGGCATCGCCTTCCATGCCTGCCACCAGCAAGGTGCGGCCCGCGGCGAGCGCACCGCGGTTGAGCTCCTGCAGGATTGCGGCGAGGTAGGGATCGTCGAAAGACCGCACGACCACGCCAACCAGTTTGCTGGCGCCGCCGAGCAACATGCTGGCGGCCGGGTTGGGTCGGTAGCCGAGAGACACGGCTAGCGCGGTCACGCGTTGGACGGTCTCGTTGGTGATGCCGAATTCCTTGGCGCGGCCGTTGAGCACGCGGGAGACCACCGACTGGCTGACGCCGGCGCGTTTCGCGATTTCGTTCTGGCTGGCCATGGCTCCCCCGGGGTCAGGCGGCGGCGTTGGCCGGGGTTTGCCCGATCTTGCCGGCGAGCAGCGAAACGAGCACGAAGGCGGTGAGGTGCAGGAACGCGCACACGGCGAAGACCGGCGTGAATGAGAGATTCTGCACCGTCCAGCCGATGGTGGTCTGCGAGAGAATGCCCATCACTCCGCCCATGGCGCCGGCGAGTCCGGTGACCGAACCGATGGCGCGGCTCGGCAGCAGTTCCGCGGGCAAGGTCATGTTGGCCCACGCGGCGTGCGCGAACATGGCGAGGCTCATGTAGGTCAGGGCGAGCGCCGGGACTTGCGTGCGCGCGATCGAGAAGCACAGCACCGGCATGGCGAGCGAGGCGAGCAGCATGACGGTTTTCCGCGCCCGGTTCACGCTCCAGCCGAGTTTCACGAGCCGGTGCGGCACGAGGCCCCCGCAGATGTTGCCCAGCGCCAGGGCGACGAACGGGATCCAGCTGAACTTGCCGACGTCGGCGAGATTGAAGCCCTGTTCCTGCTGCAGGTATTTCGGCGTCCAGAAGACGAAGAAGTAGGTGACCGGATCGGTGAGCATGCGCGCGGCCACGCAGGCCCAGGTCTTGCGGGAGCGCAGGATCTGCGCCCACGGCATCATCGGCTCGGGCGGCGCATCGGCCGATTGACCGTCGAGAATATGGGTGCGCTCCGCGGTGGAGAGGCGCGGGTGATCCTTGGGCAGATGATAGAACCGGCGCCAGATGACGACCCAGATCAGGCCGAGGCCGCCGGTGATGATAAAGGCCCAGCGCCAGCCCAGCGTGAGCGCGATCAGTGACACCACCGGCGCGGCGAGACCGGCGCCCACGGCGGTGCCGGCATTGAAGAGCCCGACGGCGAGCGCCCGCTCCCGCAGTGGAAACCATTCGGAGACGGCCTTGACCCCGGCCGGGAAATTGGCGGGTTCGGTGGCGCCCAACAGGAATCGGCAGGAGGCAAACTGGAACGGGGTGTGCGCAAAGAAGTGCAGCATGGTGGAGAACGACCAGCCGCTGACGAAGATCGAGAAGGACTTGCGGGTACCGAGCCAGTCCACGAGACGACCGCTCACCAAGTACATCACCGTGTAGCTCATGAGGAACGCCGAGGTGATGTAGGAATACTCGATCGTGGTGAATCCCAGCTCGTCCTGAATCGTCTGCGCGAGCACCGACAGAGCCTGCCGATCCAGGTAGTTCAACTCCGACGCCATCGCGAGCATGGCGACGATGTACCAACGCAGACCGTGGATTTTCTTAAGGGGACTGGTGGTCATGAACGAAAGGGGTGGCGTGGAAGTGACGCGCCGACGGAGGGGAAACGTTCAGGCCATGGCAAACCTAATATGCATACCTATGCAAAAGGAACTTATGAAATTTCAGTGGCCGGGATTTTATTGACCTGCGACGGCTTTCCTGTGGTTCTCGCGATCACGGCCGCCGGTTGGCCGCCGCCTCTCCATGCCTCACCTTGTCGACAAATTAAACGTCACGCTTCACCCGGATCGAACCGCCATGGGGCGGGCCGCCGCCGCGCTGGCTTATGCTCATGTCAAAGCCTGTGTGGCCGCCCGAGGGCAGGCCCGTGTGATTCTTTCCAGCGCACCTTCGCAGGATGATTTTTATGCGGCGCTCGTTGATCTGGCCGTGGCGGAGCCGGCGGTGTGGTCGAAGGTCGTGTCATTCCACATGGACGACTACGTCGGACTCGCACCCGAGCATCCGCAGAGTTTCAGCCGGTATCTGCAGGAGCATTTTTTCCATCGCGTCAAAGTGGCGGAATTCCACCCGATCCGCGGTGATGCATCCGAACCGTTTGCCGAGGCGGTGCGTTACGCGGGGATGCTGGCGGAGGCGCCGATTGATTTCATCGGGATGGGTATCGGGGAGAACGGACACATCGCTTTCAATGATCCGCCGGTGGCGGATTTCGAGGATCCGTTGGCGGTGAAGGTCGTCGAGATGGACCGCGTCTGCCGCCAACAACAGGTCAACGACGGTTGCTTCCCGACCATCGATGCGGTGCCGCGCCAGGCGATCACCATCACGCTGCCGGTCTTCGCCCGGGCGGGCATGCTGTCCTGTCACGTGCCCACCACGCGCAAGGCCGCGGCGGTGCGTGCCACCCTGACCGGTCCGATTGGCCGGGCGTGTCCGGCGACACTCTTGCGGCAGCACCCGAACGCCGCGCTGCATCTGGATCCGGCGGCGGCATCCGAGCTCACTCCCGAATTGAGGACGGCGATCCGCGTCTGACGCGCACCGAACCATGCACGCGGCGACCGCCTCTTCGTCTTTGTCCGACCCTAACGGGGAGGCCGCGCCGTTTTTCGATCTGCAGGTGAACGGCTTTGCCGGGGTGGATTTTCAGGATCCGGCGCTGAGCCGTGAAGCCTTGCGCCGGGCCGTGGACGCGCTGCGGTGTCACCGCACGGGAGGCATACTGCTCACGCTCATCACCGACCGGAGCGAGGCGTTGGCGGCGAAGCTGGCGCAGATCGAGCGGCACCGGGCGGCTGATCCGGTGATCGCGGCGATGGTGGTCGGTTACCATCTCGAGGGACCGCATCTCAGCAGTGTGCCGGGCTACCATGGGGCGCATCCGCGCGAGCTCATGACGCCGCCGGATTTCGCCGCTTTTGCGCGCTTGCAGGACGCGGCCGGCGGACGCGTGCGGTTGGTGACCATTGCCCCCGAGTTGCCGGGATCGCCCGACTACATCGCGCAGGTTTCCGCCACGGGCACACGGGTGGCCATCGGTCACTCCAACGCGAGCGACGCCGAGATCGATGCCGCGATCGCTGCCGGACTGACGCTCTGCACGCACCTGGGCAACGGAGCGCCGTTGGAGTTGCCGCGGCATGACAACATCATCCAGCGCCTGCTGGCGCGGGACGAACTGACGGCCGTGTTCATTCCCGACGGCCTGCATCTGCCTCCGGGAGTGTTGCGCAATTTTGTGCGGGCCAAGCCCCCGGGAAAGGTTCTGTTCACCACCGACTGCATGGCTGCGGCCGGGGCCGGACCGGGGAACTATCGCATCGGCCGCCTGGCAATCGAGGTGGGCGAGGACGGTGTCGTGCGCGAACCGGGCCAACGCAATTTTGCCGGTTCCTCCCTCACGATGGACCGCGCCGCCGCCAACGTGGCCGCCTGGGTTGGCTGGTCAGCGGCCGAAGTGACCGCCGCCTGTGGGTCACGGGTCCGGGCGGCGTTGGGGTTGGGGGAGGGGTAATTCCCGAACCGACACCCCCCGGCCTCCGGCCACCCCTCTTGATCCGGAACGATGCAGCCCAAAACCGCAAAACGAGTTTTGCTCCGGACGAGAAGAAACAAGCTGATAGGGATTTCTTGTAGGGGCGCTGCTTGCCGGCGCCCGCGGGCGTCCACAAGGGACGCCCCTACAACTGACTGCATGAGTCCGGCTTGATAGAGGGGATTCTCAGCTGCGTGGATATAAACCCCCTCTAGGAAGAGGGGTGGCGCGTAGCGACGGGGTGTGTTCGGTCGGCTGAGGAGCATTCAACTGGAGCAGCCCTTATCGCCAACCCGCTGGGCGGGCGGCTTACTTTCCATTTGCCCCGGGCGGGCGGGCGGCCAAGCGTGGTCCCTTCCATGAGCGACATTCCTCCCGATATTTCCCACGACCAGCATGCGGTGCGGCTCAAGAAGCTGCAGGATATGCGTGCCGCGGGCACGGACCCTTTCCGCGCCAACTGCGAGCAGACGCACTTTTCCGGTGAAGCCTTGAAAGCCTACGTGGACGGACAGGACTACACCGTCCCGGTCAAGGTGGCCGGCCGTCTCGTGGTCATCCGCGACATGGGCAAGAGCCAGTTCGTGAAGATTCTCGACCAGCAGGGTCAGATCCAGCTCTACATCAAGAAGGACCTCGTGGGTGACGAGGCCTATGCGGCCTTCAAGAAGCTCGACCTGGGCGACATCATCGGGGCCGAGGGCAACCTGTTCAAATCCAAGAGCGGCGAGATCACCGTCCGCGTCGACCGGTTCGTCCTCGTCTCCAAGGCACTCCGTCCGTTGCCCGAGAAGTGGCACGGCCTGACCGATGCCGAACAGGTTTACCGTCAGCGTTACCTCGACCTGATCGTGAACGCCGAGTCCCGCGCCCGCCTGATGACGCGCAGCCGCATCGTCGCCAGCATCCGCGCGACGCTGGCCGGCCGGAAGTTTCTCGAGGTCGAGACCCCGGTGCTCGAAGGCGTGGCCGGTGGCGCCGCCGCGCGCCCCTTCGTCACGCACCACAACGCCCTCGGCGCCGATTTCTACCTGCGCATCGCGCTGGAGCTGCGGCTCAAGCGCCTGCTCGTCGGCGGCTACGACCGCGTGTTTGAGATCGGGCGCATCTTCCGCAACGAAGGCGTTTCCCGGAAGCACAACCCCGAGTTCACCATGCTGGAGGTCTATCAGGCCTACTCGGATTTCCGCGGCATGATGGACCTGCTCAAGGCCATCTTCGCCGACCTGTGCCGCGACGTGATCGGCACGACCGAGATCAAGCACGCCGCGAGCGGGCAGATGATCAACTTTGCCGGCGACTGGCGCGAAGTGCGCTATTTCGACCTGATCGACGAGGCCGCGGGCTTCAAGCTCAGCGCGTCCCGCAACACGCCCGATTACCGCGCCAAGGCCATCGAGGCCGCGACCAAGCTCGGTTGCGAGGCCCGCGACGACTGGGAGACCCACGAGATCGTCAACGAGATCTTCGGCAAGAAGATCGAGCCCACGCTCATCCAGCCGACCTTTGTCACGCACCTGCCCAAGGAACTGTGTCCGCTCGCCAAGCTGAATGCCGAGGACCCCGGTCTGATCGACGTCTTCGAGTGCATCATCGGCGGCATGGAGGTGGCTCCGGCCTACTCCGAGCAGAACGACCCGTTCGTGCAGCGCGAGATGTTCGAGAAGCAGGTGGGTGAGGACCAGCAGAAGATGGACACTGACTTCCTCCTCGCCCTCGAGCACGGCATGCCGCCGGCCGGCGGCATGGGCGTCGGCATCGACCGCCTTTGCATTCTGCTCACCGGGGCCGAGAGCATTCGCGACGTGATCCTGTTCCCGTCCCTGCGGCCCGGCACGGCCGGTGCCCCGACCGGTTGAAGTAGGCAGTTGAAGTTGAAGCCATAACCTGCGGAACTGCAGGGGTTGGCCTTCCCTTCAACTTGAACTTCTCCCTTTAACTCGCGCCCTGCGATGCCCTGGCCGATCTACCTCGCCCTCAAGCAGCTGTTCCCGACCGGGCGGGTGTCGTTTTTCACGCTGATCTCGGTGATGGGCGTCGGCTTGGGCGTGGCGCTGATGCTGGTGTCGACCAGCGTGATGGGTGGCTTCGGCTACCAGATCAAACGCATGATCATCGACACGCAGGGGGAGGTGCAGATCCGGGGCAGCGCCCTGATCGACCCTTCCGCTGCGACCGAGAAACTGATTGCCGGCGTGCCCGAGGTCGCGGCCTTCGCCGCGTACGCCCAGGGTGTCGTGATGCTCGAATACAATCATCGGCCGGCGTTTCCGGCGGTGCAGGGTTTCGATCTGGAGCGCATCACCCAGGTCATCCCGCTGGAACGTTACCTGGTCAGCGGCACGCTCGACGATCTCGATGACGACTCGGTCATCTTGAGTTCCCTGCTCGCGAGCGGACTCGGCGTGCGGATCGGCGACAAGATCGACCTGTACACGCCGCTGATGCTCGAGCGCATGAAGAAGAACGAAATTCTGCTGCCGCGTGAAGTCCGGGTGGCGGGCATCTTTCGCATCGGGCACCAGCAGCTCGACAGCTCGACGGTCATTTGTCCGCTGCGGCTCATGCAGGATCTCTACGGGCTGGGCCACATGGTGCACGGCTTCAACGTCCGGTTGAAACCCGGAGCCGACGCCGATGTCGCCGCCGCCAATCTCAACAAGGTGCTGCCGCCCACCATGGGAGCGCTCACGTGGTTCGAGTCCAACGCCGAGTTCCAGGCTGTGCTCAGTTTCGAGCGCAACATGATCTTCTTTTTGCTCACGTTCATCATCATCGTCGCGGCGTTCTCGATCACGAGTTCGCTGCTGGTGACGGTGGTGCGCAAGACGCGGGAGATCGGTCTGCTCGGCGCCATGGGCGGCAAGGCCCGCGATGTCGCTTTGTCCTTCTGCGTGCAGGGGCTGTTCATCGGTCTGGTGGGGACGGCGATCGGCCTCGTCGGGGGCTTTGCCCTCCTGCACTGGCGCAACGCCCTCGTGTCGCTGATCGCGAAGTTCACCATGGGACAGGAGGCATTCGTGAAGTTCTACCAGTTCAGCAGTCTGCCCGCTCATACGGAGTCGAAGGATGTCGTCATGATCATCGTGTTCTCTCTGCTCGCGTCGACGCTCGCCGGACTCATTCCCGCCTGGCGCGCCGCCCGGCTCAAACCTGTGGAGGCCCTGCGTAGCGAGTAAGTCGCGGCGCAACGCTCACCGTTGAACATTCAACCCCTAGATTTCAGGTCCACCTCATGAGCCCTCCAGCCAGTTCCTTGAACGTTGGGAGTTCAGCGTTGGGCGTTGAAGGTTCCGCGCCGGTTCTCCGCGCGGTGGGCCTGAGCAAGACTTACCCGAGTGGGGACCTCACGCTCGGGGTGTTGTCGGGCGTGGATCTGGCCATCGTGGCAGGCGAGAGTCTTTCCATCCGCGGTGAATCCGGCTCGGGCAAGAGCACGCTTCTCAATCTCCTGGCCGGACTCGACCGGCCGGACTCCGGCGAACTGTTCTGGGGTGGCGAAGCGGCGCACCAACTGAGTCTCGGCGAACTCACCGCGCGGCGCGGCCGTTTCCTCGGGATGGTTTTCCAGGCCTACTACCTGATTCCCGAGATAGACGCTCTGGCCAATGTGCTGATGGGTGCGCGGCTCGTGGGCCGGGTGGGGCCGAAGGAGAACGATCGCGCCAAGGCGCTGCTGAAACGGGTGGGGCTGGCGGAGCGCGGACATCATCTGCCGGCGCAACTTTCCGGAGGCGAACGCCAGCGGGTGGCCGTTGCCCGGGCGTTGATGAACCGCCCGCAGGTCATCCTCGCCGACGAACCCACCGGCAACCTCGACGAACGCACCGGCGACGAAGTCATCGCGCTGCTGCTGGAGGTTTGTGCCGAGGAAAACGCGGCCTTGGTGCTGGTGACGCACAATCCCGCCCACGCGCGCCGGACCGCCCGACATTTTTTGTTGCACAACGGCCACCTGCAACCGGCGCCGTGAGGGTTATGCCCCGCTTTTCCCTTCAAGGGGAAAGGGAGGCTAGGGAGAGTGAGCTTTGACGCTGCGTTGCCGACCTGGCCAAGGTCCGTTTCTTTTGAGTATCGAGTAATCGCCTGTCGGAAGAAGGGATAGTTTTCACGCCAGTCCCAACACACCCCGCCCTGCCGGGCATCGGCTGTCGCCAAGGCTATGGCCCGACAAGCCCCCCTTTCTAGAGGAGATTTCCGGACCAGTTGATTGGGTCCCCTCTAGGAAGAGGGGTGGCGCGAAGCGACGGGGTGTGTCAGGCTGGTACGCGAGCCTGAATAGGTCCGTTGGGCAATCTGGATTCAGTCAAACATGGGTTGCCAACTTCTTGGAGCAGAGCTATGTTACCGACACCATGTTCGATGCATTAAAGAAAACCCTACTCGCCGGCATGGGCGCGGCTGTTATTACCAAGGACAAGGCTGAGGTCGCTCTCGCCGAGTTCATCAAGCAGGGCAAGGTCAGCGCCGCTGACGCGCAGGCCATGGCCCGGAAACTCGCCAAGGATGGCCAGGCCGAATACAAGACCATGAGCCGGGAGGTTGGTGAGAAGCTCAAGAAGCTGACCGATCGCAGCGACGAGGTCGCCCGCGCTCGCATCGCCCGCCTTGAGGCCCGGCTGGCCGCGCTGGAAAAGAAGCAGCGGGCCAAGTCACGGGCCGCCCGGTCCAAGCCGACCGCGTCGAGTTGATGCCGGGGTGAAGGCATTTGATCTCCTGACCCACGCCGGACGCGCCAGAGACATTCTTGGCGTGCTGGCGCGGCATGGTCTGGCGGACTGGCTCGCCCAGGTGGAACTGCCCAGCGGCTTCCTGCAGAAGATACTGCCGCATCCGGACACCAGCCTGACAACGCAGGAGCGCTGCCGGTTGGCGGCCGAAGAACTCGGTCCCGCTTTCGTTAAGCTGGGACAGTTCCTCTCCATGCGGCCGGATGTGCTGCCGCAATCGTTCATCCTCGAGTTGCGCAAGCTCCAGCGTGACGTCCAGCCGTTGCCGTATGAGATGATGAAGCCGGTGCTCGTGGCCGCCTTGCAGGGCGATCCGGCGGAAATCTTCAGCGACTTTCAGGAGACGCCGCTGGCGTCGGCTTCCCTGGCCCAGGTCTACACGGCGCGCCTGCATTCCGATGGTACAAAGATTGCGGTCAAGGTCCGGAAACCCGATGTGCGCGACGCCATTGAGGTCGACCTGGATTTCGCCCTCTGGCTGGCCGAGCAGCTGCACGAACGGTCGGAGACGCTCCGGCCCTTTGATCTCCCGGCCGTGGTCGCCGAGGCAAGGCAGAGCATGCTCGCCGAACTCGATTTTCGAAACGAGGCCCGCAACCAGCAGTATTTCAACCTGACCAACCAGAATCCGGAGCAGGTCTTTGCCCCGGCCGTCCACCCCGAATACTCCAGCGAAAGCGTCCTCGTCATGGACTATGTGGAAGGGGAGTATGTCTCCGCCAACGTGGCCACACCGGAGATCCGACGGGCGATCGCGGCGCGTGGAGCCGAGTCGCTGGTCCGCCAGGTGTTGCTCGAGGGTTTCTTTCACGCGGATCCCCACGCCGGCAACGTCCTCGTCACCGCGGACGGACGACTGTGCTTTCTCGACTGGGGCTTGATCGGGCATCTCACGCGGCGGTTGCGCTATGCGCTGGCCGAATTCTGGGAGGCCGCGGTGTCGCAGGATTCGGAGCGGATCGTCCAGATCGCCGCCAGCCTGGCGCCGCCCGGCACGCGGAGCGACCTGCATGTGATGGAGAAGGAAGTGACCATCGCCCTGCGGGAGGAGCTCAATTTCACGCTGGGCCGGCAGCAGCTGGGCCGGGCCATGATCCGGTTGCTGAACATCTTCGGCCGGCACGGCATCTCGCTGTCACACGACTATCTCTTCATGGCCAAGGCGATCCTGTCGATCGAGGAGGTCGGCCGGCAGCTGGATCCGGATTTCGACCTGCGCCTCCACACCAAGCCCGTCCTGCGGGAGCTGTTCCTCGGCCGGGCCAACCCGGCCGAGGTCTCCCGTCGGCTCCGCGACATCATCCGGGATGCCTTGGGTGGGTTGCGTGACCTGCCCTCCGATTTGAACCGGTTGATCCACCGGCTGGTGCATGATGATTTTACGATCAACTTCCAGCACCGGGGGCTGGAAGACATCGATGATGCGCTCAAGGTGGCGGCGAACCGCATCGCCCTGGGGGTGATCATCGGCTCGCTCATCATCGGCTCATCGATGATCATCACGACAGGTATCCGCCCGTATCTTTTCGGTTACCCGGCCCTTGGCATCGTCGGCTACCTCATCTCGGCCCTGCTCGGGCTGTACGTGATCTGGGGCATCATCCGTCAGAACGGACACCGCTGAGCCGCCCGGCCGGTGGAGCGGTCAACATCGCTGTTGCCTCATGGCGCCGACCTATCGAGCATCCGCCATGGCCAAGCCCAAGATTAAATGTGGTGTCGTCGGCGTCGGTTCGCTCGGACAGCACCATGCGCGCATCTATTCCACTCTGCCCGGCGCCGAGCTGGCCGGCATCTATGAGACCAGCGACGCGCGGGCGGCGGAGATCTGCGCGAAGTTCAACTGCAAGCGCTTCCTGACGATGGAGGAACTGGGCGAGGCCTGCGATGCCGTGAGCGTCGTCGTGCCGACCGACAAGCATGCCGTGGTCGCGCTGCCGCTCCTGGCGCAGGGGTGTCACCTCCTGATCGAGAAGCCGCTCTGCGCCTCCCTGGAAGAGGCCGAGCAGGTGCTCGTCGCCGCGCGTCAGAACAACTGTCTCGTGCAGGTCGGCCACATCGAGCATTTCAACCCCGTGATGAGCTACCTCGAGAAACACACGGGGCGGCCGCAATACATCACCACCGAGCGGCTCGCGCCCTACCAGACGCGCGGCACGGAGGTCGGCGTGGTGCTCGACCTGATGATCCACGACATCGGCATCGTGCTCGCGCTCGTCAAGTCGCCGATCAAGAAGATCGACTCGGTCGGGATCAACGTGCTCTCCAAGACGGAGGACATCGCCAACGCCCGCATCGAGTTTGAAAGCGGCTGCGTGGCCAACCTGAGCGCCTCGCGCATGAGCCTGAAGAAGAACCGCGAGATCCGGGTCTTTCAGGACAACGCCTACCTCTCGCTCGACTTCATGAACCAGAAGGGACACCTGGTGAAGAAGAGCGACATCATCGCCTATGGTCTGAAACTGAAAGTGGGTCTGGCGAAGGCCGGTGAGGACAAGGTGCCGGTGCACGAAATCCCCATCGAGAAGGGCGAGCCGCTCGCCATCGAGCTGGCGCATTTTCTGGAGAGCGTGAGCGAGGCGAAGCAGCCCAAGGTCGGCGGTGCCCTCGGCAAATCGGCGCTCGAGGTAGCCATCACGATCACGGAGCAGATCCGGAAGAATCAGAAGTGAAGGATGGTCACCACGGAATACACGGGACACATGGAAATGACGGCCGCTGGACTGCAAACTGAGCATCGGGACAGCTCCAGCAGCACGGCCGCTGGTGGTTTTCCTGATGGATCCTTCACTGCGTTCAGGATGACGAGCTGGGGAGAGGGTGAGTCTGCGGATGGAAACGCGCCGAGGTCGACCATGGCGTCTGGCGTAGGGAGGGGACCGTCTTGAGCAAGCTCGCGCTCTTGGAAGGGTTGCCGGCGCCGGTTGGCGGGTCCGTTGATCTGCTGATCGTCGCGGCCGAGCATTCGGGAGACGAGCATGCCGCGCGGATGGTGCGCGGGTTGCTGGCGGCGCGGCCGGAGCTCAAGGTCTGTGCCTTGGGTGGCGCGGAGCTGGCGGCGGCCGGGGCGCAGTTGTTGAAGGATCTGACGGGATCGTCGGCCCTCGGGTTTGCCGTCATTGCCAAGATTTCCTATTACCGGGCTCTGATCGCGGAGGTGGTGAGCTGGATCGGCCGGCATCGGCCGCGGGCGGTTTGCTTTGTGGATTCGTCGGGGCTGAATCTGCGTATCGCGAAAGGGCTCTTCGAGCGGGGCTACTCGGCCAAGGCCGGCGGACCGACCAAGGCGTTGTACTACATCAGTCCGCAGATCTGGGCCTCGCGGGCCGGCCGGCGTTTCGCGATGGCGAAGCATCTTGACGGGCTTGCCTCGATTTTCCCCTTTGAAAAGCAGGTGTATGCGGACACGACCCTGCCGGTGGAGTTTGTGGGGCATCCGTTTGTGGCGCCGGACTACCACGCTCCGGTGAGCTACGACCCGGCCGGACCCGTTCTGTTGTTGCCCGGCAGCCGCAAGGGCGCGGTGGCGCGGATTTTTCCGGTGTTGCTGGCGGGCTTCAAGGCCTGGGGCGGGACGCGCGACGCGGTGGTCCTTTACCCGAGCGAAGACATTCTGGGGGTCCTGCAGGCTGCCCAGCCGCCGCCGAATGTGCGGCTGGTTTCCACCCGCGACGGTACCCCGATCGCCGCCTCCGCGGTGCTGACCTCCAGCGGGACCATGTCGATGCATTGCGCCCTGGCCGGGATTCCCGGCGTGGTGACCTACCGGGCGGACCCGTTGACTTACCTGCTCGGGCGGTTGCTCGTGAAGGTGGAATATCTGGGCATCGCCAATCTGTTGCTCAAGGAGCCGATGTATCCCGAATACATTCAAGGAGCGGCCAAGGCGTCCGTTTTTGCCCGGGAACTGACCGATTGCCTCGAGAACCCCGCTAGAATCGCCCAAACCGCGGCCCAGGCGGCCCGTTTGCGGGCTCTGCTGAGTCAGCCCAGCAACAGTTCGGTGGTGGAGTGGATGCTCAGAAGGTTGCAAGATTTGTAAAATCGCTACGGTTTCGACCGTAAGTGACGATAGGCCAAGGGAACAAACATGGATGCGATTTCCACAGCCCGTGGGCCAACCGGCTGGTCACCACCGTTACCCCGGTCGTTACCTGTGAACAGGGACATTTTCCTGACCAGTGTGATGAGCAATCTCCCGCTGGGCGTCTACTGGCAGTCGGCAGATCCCGCGCAGCCGGTCTGGCGCAACCGTGCGTTCGCCCGTTTGCTGGGTCTGACCATGGAACAGGAGGTTTCCCTGCCCGCGATCATGGCCCTCGTGGTGCCGGAGGATCAACCGACCTTGGCCGCGAGCCTGGCGCAGATCAGGACGGGCCCGGTGGTGCCGATCGCCATGGAACTGCGGTGCCAGTTGGGTGAGAATACGGTGTGGCGCGAATTCACGCTGCAAACCTGTGTGGCCGACGACGTGATCACGGGGGAGCTGTTGCTCACGGTCGTCGACATCACCGAACGCAAGCATCACCAGGAGGAAATGCGTCGGGCCGTGCAATGCTCCGAGTCGCTCAACGACCAGATCGAGCAGGCCATGGACCGTGCCCAGCAGGCCGTCGTGGAAGCCAACGTGGCCAATCTCGCGAAGAGCAAGTTCCTCGCGACGATGAGCCATGAGATTCGGACTCCGATGAACGGCATCATCGGCATGACCAGCCTCCTGCTCGACACCACGCTCAACCGCGAGCAGCGCGATTTTGCGGAGACGATCCGGCTCAGTGGCGAGGCCCTGCTCACGATCATCAATGACATTCTGGATTTCTCGAAGATCGAGTCGGGCCGGTTGGAACTGGAGCGGGCCGATTTCCCGCTGAGCGATTGCGTGGAAGGAGCCTTTGACCTGATGGCCACGCGGGCTGCCGAGAAGAAGATCGATCTGCTGTATGAGATCGCCGAGGGCACCCCGGACATGGTGCGGGGCGACATCACGCGGCTGCGGCAGATCATGCTCAACCTCGTGGGCAATGCCCTCAAATTCACCGAGAAGGGCGAGGTGGTGGTGCGCATCGAGCCGGAGGATGAAGTACGGGTGGCGGATGGTCCGGTCGGCCTGCATTTTTCCGTGCGGGATACCGGCATCGGCATTTCCGCGGAGGGGATCAGCCGACTGTTCCAATCATTCAGCCAGGTGGATGCCTCCACGACGCGCAAGTACGGCGGCACGGGCCTGGGGCTCGCGATCAGCAAGCGGTTGTCCGAACTGATGGGCGGACGCATGTGGGTCGAAAGCGAACCCGGCAAAGGATCGACGTTCCACTTCACGGTGAAACTGGGCGCCCTGCGCGGCGCGCCGCGTCCCGATCCGCAAATGGCGCGGGAACGTCTGGGCGGGCGCCGGATCTTGCTCGTGGACGACAATGACACCTTCCTGCGCCTCTTGGTCGGCTACGCGCACAAATGGGGGATGGAACCCCGGGCGGTGAAGTCGGGTGCGGAAGCGCTGGCCGAGCTGGAGGCCGGCCGGGTCTTTGATCTGATTTTGATCGATGCCCAGATGCCGGGCATGGACGGATCCGCCCTGGCGCGCAAAATCCAGGAGCTGCGACCGGCGGAAGAACTTCCGATGCTGTTGCTTGCCGACCTCGGACAGCGACCGACAGAGGGGCTGAAGGCCGGAATCATCAACAAGCCGTTGAAGCCGGTGAACCTCTTTGAAGCGATGGCGTCCGCCCTGAAAAAGCCGGACTCTGCAATCGCCCCGGCTCAGCAAGTCGCCCCGGTGTCTTCGACCGCGTCCGGGATGCGCTTGCTGCTGGCGGAAGACAACGCGGTCAACCAGAAGGTCGCCGTCAACCTGCTCCGGAACATCGGCTACACCACGGATGTGGTGTGGAACGGATTGGAAGTGCTCGCCGCCGTGGAGAAGCAGGCCTACGACATCATTTTCCTCGATATGCAAATGCCGGAGATGGACGGCTTGGAGGCGGCCCGCCGCCTCGTGGAGGCCAATCCGCGTTCCAAGACCCGCCCGTGGATCATCGCACTCACGGCCAATGCCATGGTGGGTGACCGCGAACAATGCCTGGCCGCCGGCATGGATGACTATGTTACCAAGCCGATCAAGAAAGTCGAACTGGCCGCCGCGCTCGACTACGGGCGGACGATGCTCGCCAAGCGCCGCAGCAAGAAGGATTGAGGTCTCTGGAAATAGGGGAGTGCAGTTGGGGTGGGCTCAGCCCGGTCGGGCGACCTGAAAGGCTCCGTCGGAGACACGAATGACCCGAATCTTCGCGAATTTGAGGTCCTTGCGTCCTGAAGCGTGCTCACCGCGTGGGTGAATGCCTCGGGCTACCTCATATTTAAGATTACGCAAAGATCCGACACACCCCGTCGCTGTGCGACACCCCTCTTCCTAGAGGGGACTCGATCAACGGGTCGTGGAATCCCCTCGAGGAAGAGGGGTGCCCGCCAGGGCGGGGTGTGTTGGGAATGGTGCGAGAGTGTTTATCGTTTCTGTGAGTCTATCGCGCGAGTTTCAGCAGGCAGAATGCGAGCGTGATCCACGCCGGTGATGTTAAGGCTTTCGTCGTGTCGATGCGCCAGAATTTGTGGGAGCGAGCTTGCTCGCGACATTCCACGTCCTGAGTCGCGAGCAAGCTCGCTCCCACCTTGGCATCCCCGCAAGCGACCCTGTTGCGCATCAGCGCGGGGTTTCAAAGGCATCGTTACGGATTCATAGCGGGGAATGTAGACCTGAGCAGGGAAAAGGGCGTCGCTGCGCGATACTCCTGCGGGGGTGAGGGCACCCCGCCTCCACAAGTCAGTCCGCGGTGCCCAGACTCCTCGCGACCTGTTGCCAGAGGGCGACGGTGCGCTCGGCGAGGATGGCGTGGCAGCGGGCGACCTCGGCCTCACGCTGGGCCAGGTTGCCCTCGGCGATCTTGGCCAGGTCATCGAGGTTGTAGACAAAGACGTTGGGCACTTCGCTGGCGGCGGGGTCGATGTCGCGCGGGAGGGCGAGATCGATCAGAAACAGGGGGCGCGCCGGCCGACGATCCATGGCCGTGGCGATCATCGCCTCGGTCAGCACAAAACCGGGGGCCGAGGTGGAACTGGCGACGACGTCGGCAGTGGCGAGGATCTCGGGCAACTCGGCCAGGCTCGCGGCCCAGCCACCGGCGGTGGCGGCGGTCTCCTCGGCCTTGGAGAGCGTGCGGCTGGCCACGGTGATCGACTTGGCTCCGCGACTTTGGAAGGCCTGGGCCGTCTTGAGGCCGATGTCACCCGCGCCGACGACGAGCACGTTGACCGGGTGGAGGTCGCCATAGATCTTGCCGGCCAAATCCACGGCCACGCTGGCGATGCTGATCTGGCCCTCGCCGATGCGGGTGTGGGTGCGCACATGCTTGGCGGCCTGGAAGGTCTTTTGGAAAACTCGGTTTAGCACGGGTCCGGTCCATTTGCGGGCGAGCGCGGTATCATAGGCGCCCTTCACCTGGCCCAGGATCTCCGTCTCCCCGACGATCTGGGAGTCCAGTCCCGACGCGACGGCAAAGAGGTGGCTGATCGCGTCATGATTCTGACGAAGCTGCAGGACACCCTCGAGTTCGGCCGGCGAGCACCCGGTGGTTTCAGCCACGGCGGTGGCCAGTTGCTCCAACGGGGCCGGGCCGGAGGCCACCCCGTAGAGTTCCACCCGGTTGCAGGTGTTGAGGAGGGCGAACTCGGTGATGCCCGGCGTCTGGCTCAGACGGGTGGCCAGGGTGGAGGCCCGGGTGGCATCAAGCGCGAGTTTTTCGCGGACGGCCAGGGGCA
>Ga0075163_10001194_pt1 | contig 34695 bp, 28 predicted proteins | sample JI1023141ADNA_FD_71478 | JGI IMG/M metagenome (GOLD analysis project Ga0075163, IMG submission 71478) | Wastewater effluent complex algal communities from Wisconsin, to seasonally profile nutrient transformation and Carbon sequestration -... | ecosystem: Engineered > WWTP > Effluent > Algae...
CGGGGAGCAAACGGATGACGATTCGAGTTGGAGTCTTCGGCTCTGCCGGGCGCATGGGTTCCGAGGTTGTCGCTGCGGTGAACGCGGCCGACGACCTTGAACTGGTCGCCTGCGTTGATGAAAACGATGATCCGCAGGCATTGGTGAACGCCGACGCACAGGTCGTTGTTGACTTCACGAACCCAGGCGTCGTGATGGACAACCTTCGCTTCTGTATTGCGAATGGGATCCATGCAGTTGTGGGCACGTCGGGTTTCACGCCGGACCGGATCGCCGAGCTTGATCGTCTGCTTGCTGCTGCCCCGGGTGTCGGCGTTCTGATTGCGCCAAACTTCGGAATCGCGGCGGTCCTGATGATGCGTTTCGCAGCGCAGGCGGCTCGCTACTTCGACAGTGCCGAGATCATCGAACTTCACCACCCCAACAAGCTCGACGCCCCCTCAGGCACGGCACGTCGGACGGCGGAACTCATGTCGGCAGCACGTGCCGAAGCTGGGTGCGCACCAATGCCTGACGCAACCTCCGAGGAGGTTCCTGGAGCACGGGGTGCTGACATTGAAGGCATACGGGTTCACGCCGCCCGCATCATGGGGATGATCGCCCATCAGGAAGTCATCTTCGGTGGCCCCGGCGAAGTCTTGACAATTCGACATGACTCCATGAACCGAGAATCCTTCATGCCCGGCGTCCTTCTGGCGGTGCGCCAAATCGGGCAATACCCGGGGCTCCTGGTTGGTCTTGAACATCTGATGGACCTGGATTAAGGCCAGACATGACTGCCAAGCGCCTATCGTTCATTCTGATCGCGGTGCTGATCGTCTACTTGCTGATCGCGGGTAGCCATGGCATTCGGCTCATCGGGACTGGCGAACCTGTTGCCGTGGGATTTGGTGTGGCGATCCTCATTTTGCCGCTCATTGGATTCTGGGTTGTCTGGCGCGAAATCAAGTTCGGGTCGGCGGTTGAGCGAATGGCAAAACAACTTGAAGCAGAGGGCGAACTGCCCGTTGATGATCTGCCGCGGACCGAGGGTGGGCGAATCGATCAAGACGCGGCAGACGCGCAGTTTGCGGAGGTTCAGCAGGTTGCGCAGGCCGACCCAAATGACTGGCGTGCGTGGTTCCGAGTGGCGGCGTCCTACGACGCGGCGGGCGATCGCAAACGCGCGCGTGGGGCCATGTATCACGCCGTTGACCTCTTCGAAGCAAGTCCCGAGGGCGGCAGCAAGAGGTAACAAGTGTGGCCCATGTGTTTATTTAGGTCAGTGTCCGGGTAAGACTGCCTCGTCCACCACAGGTCACCCCGGAAGGCACACCATGAGTCGCTCGAGCCATTCATCTCACCAAGCTCGTCGAGTAGCACTCGCATTCGCTGCGGCGGCCTTGATCACGGCCCCCGCCGTCGCGACACCTGCGTTCGCGGCTGAAACTCCTGCTAATTCGGCGTCTCAGTCGGCAAACGAACAGGTGGGGCGTGGATCCGGAATCGTCTTGACGACTTTTCACAACAACACAGAAGGCTCGGTCGACTTCACCGACAGTGATGGCAAGTGGAGCAGGGTCCATCGATTTACGACTTTGGACGATCAACTGGAACCAGGACAGACTCAGACGTTGGAGCTTCCGGATGGCCCTAACAGCGCGCGGGTCTTCTCATACACGTGGGGCATCTTTGAAAAACCAACCGTCAAGATTGCCGACAAACAGGGCCATCAGCTCTTCAAGGCAAGCGTCAACGATTCCTTCACCTCGTTCACAGACCCTGCCTCGAACCGGCTCTACCGAATCACCGAGAAGAATGATGGTGGCTGGGTGACGTTCAACATCGTTGTTATCTAGGTTCGTCGCTGACGCCTAATGAACAGTGATCGTTGCTGTGCCCAGAAGAGCCGAAACCGCCTCATTGACCAGTGCCGAATCGCCCGGCACCAGCGAAATCCGCGTCCGGCGCTCGAGGACATCCTCGATATCTAGCGCTCCTTCAGCCTGCTGCGCCCACAGAACCTCAACCCCAAGTACCCGCGAGTGACTCTCGGAACTCAACGGTTGTAGCAGCGAGTTGTCGCCGTCGGCGAGTCCAGCAACCAGTGATGCTTCCGAGCCGAACCTCCTCACGAGGCGGTGGGGGATTGTTGGATCAATCGGGGTCGCGCCCGCTCCAACCAGAGCAATTCGTTGCGTCTGACACTTCACCTCGGAAATCCTGTCGACCGCGTCTTGGGCCATGCGTCGGTACGTCGTCAATTTGCCGCCTGTCACGGTTATCACTTCGCCTGTTCCGCCAGTGATCAGGTGGTGACGGGAGATGTCCGCCGTCGCGGCACCTTCGGCAGGGTTCGCAGCCAACGGGCGAAGTCCGGCGAACGATCCGATCACGTCGGCACGAGTGACTGCCTTGTTTAGTGAGCGGTTGAAGACATCGAGGATCCAGTCCACTTCGTCTGCGTCGGGTCGTGGCACGTCAGGAATTGGCCCAGGTGCGGGCACATCGGTTAGTCCGATGTAGACGAGATCGTCGAACTGCGGAATCGTGAAGACGAACCGCCCGAAGTGGTCAGGAACCGGGACCGTAAGCGATGCCTTCGGTCGCCCGAGTGCGGCCGCTGGAAGCACAAGGTGTGTTCCCCGGCTCGGGGTTAGTTCCACCTGCGGGTCGAGGGTTCCGGCCCACACGCCTGTCGCATTGATGACGTTGCGGGCACGGATCTCGAATTCGCCGCCGTCAAGGGTGTCCTCGACATGTGCGCCATCGGCCGCAATTGATATTGCCCGCGCGCGCGTGATGAGGCGCGCGCCGTAGGCCGCCGCTGTGCGCGCGATCGAAACAACGAGGCGCGCATCGTCCTCGAGCTTGAAGTCCCAGCTGACGAATGCTCCTCGTAGACCGTCGGTCTGCACAGCGGGAATGAGTTCCCGCACGCGGTCGACATTGATTCGCGAGGGTCCCGGGAGGCGAGAACTCGGAAGTCGACTGGCGCGGCGCAGTGCATCACCAGCGGTCAAACCGGCTCGGGTGATCGCCAAGTCTTTTCGAGTTGTTGAGTCGAAGATCGGCACAAGTTGGGCAAACGGATGAACGAGGTGTGGCGCCACGTGTTGAGCAATGCAGGCTCGTTCGACCGCCGATTCCCAAGCAACTCCAACCTTGCCGGTCGCCAGATATCGCAATCCACCGTGAACCATCTTCGATGACCAGCGGCTTGTTCCGAACGCGTAGTCATGGGCCTCGATGAGAGCAACATCTAGTCCACGGGTGGCAGCGTCCAGTGCAACTCCAACTCCCGTGACGCCTCCGCCGATCACGAGCAGATCGACCACATGGCCGTTTGCCAACTCGTCGCGTTCGCGGCGCCGACGCGCGGCGGTCAACAAGCTCATCGGATCGCCGGGCCGGATCGTGCGCGCGGCACTCATGCGGTCACCGGAGCCAAGTAGCCCGCGATCATGGCGGCTAGCTCGGGATATACCCGGCCGAGGGGGTCAACAGCACTGATGGCGCGGTGGCTGAAGACGAAGGATTGTGAGGCTGCTAGCACTGTGAGCGCGATGAGAGGGGGTTCACCATCTCGAATCGAACCGTCGCCGGTAGCGCTCTGACCTGCCACGATGAGCTCCTCCAGCAGTTCGATGGCCCGCTGCTGAGTTGACCCGAGCCGGTCGACGATCAGCGGAAGGATCGCCTCGGGGTCAACCGCAAGGACACGTTCCATGACGGGGTGCGCTGCGAGTGCTGCGCAGGTGTCGGCCGCGGTGTTGGCGAGCCGTTCACGCGCGGTCGGGAGTTCAGCGTTACGGATTGTGGCGTCGTTGAGCAGCTCTCCGAGCTCAACGGTCAGAAGTGCAGATAACAAGCGGTTCAGGTCGTCGTACTTGCGGTACACGGTCATTCGAGACACACCGGCTCGTCGCGCGACGTCGGCCAAGGTGGTGCGTCTTACGCCAACCTCGATGATCGAGTCGTAGGCTGCCCGAAGAACTGGATCCGACAGAGTGTCTTGCGACGGTGTGATGACAAGTTGTCGGGGCCGTTTCGCGAGCGAAGCGGACAACTCGTCACCTTGACGCGATCGCGTGGTGTTGACGGAACCTGTCCTGCTGAGACGTTGTGACAACATGTGTAACAATGTAACACCTAGGTGATTGGCAGTGCAGTTGGATCCGGCACCGAGTGTCGATCCGCGAGAGGACACAGATGATCGGCAGATACGACGAAGTCACCGCACGCTGGGGTAATCCCGACAAGCCCGTGACGCTGTCTGAGGGTGCAACTGCGTTCCTCACCGAACGTGTGGGTGCTCCGAAGCCAACGCAAGCTGTTCCGCGAATCGACATTGTCGTCCCGCCGACGGGTCTCGATGATCAGGCCCGGGCCCGGTTGATCGAGGTGGTCGGTCCGGAGGGTGTGAGCCTCGACGAGGACACACGGTTGTCCCACGGCGGCGGGTTCTCCTACCTCGACCTTGTCGAACGACGTGGCACGTCGCCGCACGTTCCGGACGCGGTGGTTTTCCCTACCTCACACGATGCTGTACAGCAACTCATCGCCGCGTGCGGTCAACTCAACCTCGCCATCGTGCCGTTCGGCGGAGGCACCTCCGTCGTCGGCGGCGTGCGCCCTGAACGCGGTCCTCACGCGGGCGTTATCGCGGTCTCCTTCGAGAACATGGCCGACGTCATCGGGATCGACGACATCGACATGACGGTCACGGTGGGGCCCGGCATCACTGGGCCCACCCTCGAGAGACTCCTTGGTGTTCGCGGGCTCACGCTTGGCCACTTCCCCCAGTCGTGGGAACGGGCGACCATCGGTGGATACGTGGCCACGCGATCCTCGGGGCAGGCGTCTGCTGGCTACGGCCGCAGCGACGAAATGGTCGAGAAACTTCGAGTGGCAACGCCTAAGGGGGAGTTTCGGCTTGGTCGTGCTCCCGGTTCTGCAGCAGGGCCGGATCTGCGGCAGCTCTTCATCGGAAGCGAGGGGATCCTCGGCATCATCACCGAGGTCACGATGCGTGTGCGTCGCCAACCGCGTGACAAGCGGTACGAGGGCGTCATGTTTCCGACATACGAGGATGGGCTGCGCGCATTCCGCGAAATGGTTTCGCGGCGGGCCACAGCGGACCTGATGCGCCTTTCGGACCCAGAGGAAACCCTGACGAACCTGACGATGGCGGCTGAGGGGTTGAAGGCGACTGCCTTGGCGCGTTACCTCAAACTCCGCAAGGTCAGCGGTGGCTCACTGGCGATCTTCGGATGGGAAGGCAATCGAACCCAGATCGGCTCAAGGCGCGACGAGTCGTGGCGCGTTCTGCGTGCCAACGGCGCAGTCAGCCTGGGCAAGCAGGTGGGCAACGGTTGGGAGCACTCGCGATTTTCCGGTCCGTACCTACGCGACACGCTGCTCGACAACGGCTACCTCGTGGAGACCCTCGAGACTGCAACGGGCTGGCGTGAACTGCCGGAACTCCGCAAAGCCGTGACGAAGTCCTTGAAGGATTCGCTCGCCGGTGATGGTCCAGGTCCGTGGGTGATGTCGCACCTGTCGCATGTTTACGACACGGGTGGCTCGTTGTACGTGACGGTGGTAGCTGCGCGCGACGCGACGGATCCCGTTGGCCAGTGGCAGGCGGCAAAGGCTGCGGCCTGCGAGGCGATCGTCGCTCAAGGCGCCACGATCACTCACCACCACGCGGTCGGTCGGGATCACGCGCCATATCTGGCCGCGGAGATTGGCGAAAACGGGGTCGAATTGCTGCGCGCGATTAAGACCTACCTCGACCCAGACGACACCCTCAACCCTGGAGCGTTGCTGCGCTAGCGAGGAATGCCGGATGCCCCGGACCAAAGAACTGCGGTGAGGTCGCGAGCGAACTCATCGCGCGGCACCGCGTGTTCGGTGCCGCGCGACTGCAGCCATTGGTCTGCAGAGGTGCGCATCAGCGAGATGATCCCGGCCATGAGCATCGGTGTTGTTGGCTGATCGCGGTTACTGGCAAACAGCGCGGATAGCACGTCGCTGATGGCTGACATAAGTTCGCGGGTTGGGTATTCAACGGAGCGCCCATCGAGGAGCGTCTTCTTCTCTAAGAAGCGATAGATCTCTGGATCTGATTCCAGCAGGTCGAGGTAATCCGACACCATCGCGGCTAGTCGTTGGTGCGGGTCACCGATGTCATTCACTGTCTGCAGTGTGCGTTCCAGAATCGTCGTGTCGATTCGCTGGGCCACCGCTGAGTACAAGCCAGCTTGGTCGTCGAAGTAGCGATACAAGACTGTCTTGCTGGTTCCCGCGATCTCGGCAATCTCGTCCATGCTCGGGGATCCACCGTGCCGACGAATAGCGCGCAGCGTCGCGTCTACAAGATCTTCCCGGCGTTGGGCGCGGTGTGAGTCCCAGCGTGCATCGCGCCCATCCCGATCCGCAGGTGCGGCGATCTTCACAGGTGGCATCTGTCTCATCTCGGCATGTGTCGCGAACTCGTGAGTCGGAGCAATTTGTGGTGTCAGACACCCCTTCTTGCCAATTGCATAGTATCCGATACTCTTAGTATCACGTTAACCGCTTGCTGTGGGGGAGTGCTGTATGTCTTCGTTGATCTTGTCTCGCCGGGATTTGGATTTCTTGCTGTTCGAGTGGCTCGGTGTCGACGAGCTGACAAAGCGTGAGCGGTTCGCCGAGCACTCGCGCGACACTTTCGAGGACATCCTTGATCTCGCCGAGTTGATCGCCACGAACGACTTCGCGCCCCATAACAAGAAGAACGACTCCAACGAGCCGACCTTTGACGGAACGACGGTCACAACCAACCCTGAGGTTGCCGCCGCGGTGAAGAAGTTCAGCGAGGCTGGGTTCATCGGCAGCACCATGGACGAAGAAGTCGGCGGTATGCAATTGCCGAGTTCCGTGGCGTTCGCAGCATTCGCTTGGTTTGCTGCCGCAAACGTTGGTTCCGCCGGCTACCCGATGCTGACGATGGGTAATGCCAATCTCATCATCAGTCACGGCACCGAAGAGCAGATCGACACGTTCGTGCGCCCGATGGTCGAGGGCCGTTACTTCGGAACCATGTGCCTGTCGGAGCCGCAGGCCGGCTCGTCGTTGGCAGACGTCGCCACGCGCGCCGAAGAAGTCGGAGACGGAACCTATCGACTCTTCGGAAACAAGATGTGGATCTCCGGGGGAGACCATGAACTCACCGAGAACATCGTCCACCTCGTGCTGGCGCGCATTCCTGGTTCGCCTGCGGGAGTCAAAGGGCTGTCGCTGTTCATCGTCCCGAAGTACCTGATCAACGAAGATGGCAGCCGCGGCGAGCGTAACGATGTTGCCCTCGCCGGCCTCAACCACAAGATGGGTCAGCGCGGAATCACGAATACGCTGCTGAACTTTGGTGAAGGGATCTATTCGCCTGGTGGGCAGGCGGGTGCTGTTGGCTACCTCGTTGGGGAGCCCAACCGTGGCCTCGCGTACATGTTCCACATGATGAACGAAGCTCGCATCGCCGTTGGTATGGGTGCGACTTCGCTTGGATACACCGGCTACTTGCACGCATTGCAGTACGCAAAGGAGCGTCCGCAGGGGCGCCCGGTGCTTGAGAAGGACCCGAACAGCCCGCAGATTCCGATCATCGAGCATGCCGACGTGCGTCGGATGCTGCTGGCGCAGAAGGCTTACGCCGAGGGCGCGATGGCGCTCACGCTTTACTGCGGGCGTCTCGTTGACGAGCAGCACACCGGAGCGACCGAAGAAGATCGTCGAAACGCTGAGTTGCTGCTCGACCTGCTCACACCGATCGTGAAGAGCTGGCCGTCGCAGTGGTGCTTGGAGGCGAACTCGCTCGCGATTCAGGTGCACGGTGGCTACGGCTACACCCGTGAGTACAACGTCGAGCAGTTCTACCGCGACAACCGCTTGAACCCGATCCACGAGGGCACACACGGAATCCAGGGGCTCGACCTTCTCGGTCGCAAGGTGATCATGCAAGACGGCGCAGCGCTCAAGCTATTCATGGCGCGGGTGCAAGACACGGTTGACCGTGGGCTAGCGCAGGGTGGCGAGGTCGCTGATTGGGCCGGGCAGTTGTCGGCTGCAATCAACGACATTGCGGTGCTGACTGCCGAACTGTGGGGCTCGGGGCAATTCGACGTCGTGCTGGCAAACGCATCGGCGTACTTAGAAGCGTTCGGACACATCGTGTTGGCGTGGATTTGGCTGGAGCAGGCAGAAGCTGCCGCGGGGAACCCTGGCGACTTCTACCAAGGCAAGCTGCAAGCGGCTAGGTACTTCTTCGCGACTGAACTTCCGAAGACTGGCCCTCAGATCGCATTGCTGCGATCTCTGGACCGCACCTCGCTGGACATGCAGGCGAACTGGTTCTAAGGCTTCAGTTCGAACCCAGCCACTAGGTGCGTGTCGCACTGCGGTGATCATCGATCGCCGGGGCAACCTTGACTCTCACACCACCGATGGGAGTCACGAGGTTCATGGGTTCGGCGCACGCAGCAGAAGTTCACATCGCCAACGCTGCCATTCCGTTGCAGCGACGGATCGATGAGGCCGGTGTTGAGTTCGAAGCTGAACTGTGGTGCGAGTTTGATTGTGTCGCCTACGTGTTCGTAGGTACCGATCGCGACGAGCTCGCAGCCCGCATTCAGGCGGCCCGTGCTGGTGAGCACAGCTGGGATTACGCGCGCCCGTTGAGTCGCGACGAGCTGTACGGCGGCCTCGTCTAGCGGCGTCCGCCTGCAAATTGAGGTTCGCCTAGCGCCGGGTTGCGCATCCCAAGTAGACGTAACCCCAGGGCGCTGTCAGTCGCGGCCCCGGCATTTCGAAGGTGTCGAGCGACTGAATTTCGAAGCCGCTGTTGGTGACGAGTTCGTCTATCCGCCGGTTGAGATTGCAGCCTCCGGCAACTCGCTGTTGAACGGGATTAAGGCGGTTCTGCCAGGCGCTGACGCGCGGGTTAGGTGACACCCCGTGCTCGACGAAGCAGAAGGTGCCGCCAGGCTTCAAGACTCGGTGGAGTTCTGAAAGTGCTTTGCCTGCGTCAGGAATTGTGCACAGCGTGAAGGTGCTCAACGCACTGTCGGCAGATGCATCGGAAAGCGGAAGGTGCTGGCCGTCAAGTCCGCGGAATTCGATGGGGATGGTGGTCGCACCCACTCGTTCGCGGGCGAGATTGCGGGCTGTTGTCGATGGTTCGATCGCGATGACCTTCGTGACGCCATCGGGATACGCGGGAACATTGAGACCCGAGCCGAAGCCAATCTCGACGACCTCTCCTGTAAGCCCGGCTGCCGCTCTTTCGCGGTAGCCAGCCACCGTCCGGTTATCAAGGAGTTGGTCGGTCATACGGGGCAGGACGTACTCGTTCCATGGGTTGTGCATGAGGCAATCGTGCCTATCAGGGTGGAGGCGTGCCCTCATCGGGTACAGATGATCGACTTGTTTGCCGAGGCCGTCGCGCCGGTCGCATCAGTCACCGTGAGGATGAACCGGTAGCGATAGGGGCTGGCAGTGGTCGTCCCGTGGAGTTGGCCGTCCTGGGTAAGTCGAATTCCGCGTGGGAGATTTCCCTTGACCGACCAGGTGTACGGGCCAACTCCGCCCCGGACAGCAAGTGGTATTCGAACAAACTGATCAGCGATGATCGCGTAAGTCTCAGGGCCTTCGATGGCCAACTCGCTACTGAAGACGTCGATCGTCAAGGTCTTGGACGCCACGCGTTTACTGACGGTGTCGATGACCTCGATGGTGGTGGCTGTGCCGTCTCCGGTTGCAACCCCAGAGATGCGACCGGTGTCCGGTTCCAGCGTGAGTCCAGCAGGTAGTTTGCCGGCCGTCACGGTCCATGAATTGCTGTCGAACCCACCAGTTGCGGTCAGGGTCGTGCTGTAGGGCTTGCCGAGTTCAGCGGCGGGCAACGACTCCTGGTCGATTCCTCCCCAGACGCGTAGCTTGAAGCTCTTGCTTGCGGTGACGGTCGAGTCCGTGGCGTCCGCAACCTGCGCGGTGAAACTGAAGACTCCAGCCGTGGAGGTTGCTCCTGCAATGGCACCCGTTCGTCGGTCGAGTGAGAGTCCAGGCGGCAGTTCTCCGCCTGAGAGCGACCACACGTATTCGCCCGAGCCGCCGTCAGCGTTGAGCTTCGCCGCATAGGCAGCGCGAGGCTCCGATACGGGTAGGGCATTTGTGCGGATACTCATGGGTAGCGAAATCGTCACTCGGCCGTCGACTGACTGAAGTGCTGAAGTCCCGTACTTGACCGCTGCCGTTGAGGTCGGGTCGGCGAAGCTGGACCCGCCACCGGCTGCGCCTGAGCCGAAGCCGCCGCCACCGCCGTATTGGCCGCCGCCGCCACCGCCGCCGACGGTACGACTGGTGTACGAGTTTGGAACGCCTGTGCCACCAGTGCCGAGGCTTCCGCGAGTCGGTAGGTGGTCGGAAAATGCACCGTCGCCGGGTTTGTTTGACGTGGCACCCTTTCCGCTGTATTCGGCTGGGCCGTCTCCGGCTTTACCGTTGGGTGACCCTCCAGAACCGCCAGGAGATGCTGGACCGGAACCATTCACACTGGAACCGCCTGCGCCTCCGGCGACAATCACGCGATCGGCTTGGCCATATGCGCCCGTCCGAATATCCGTCGCGCCGGCACCCCCGGGTGAGACTGACTGCGGTGTGCTGCTGCCCGACCCGCCGCCATTGAAGCCGCCAGTTGGAAGTGGATTCGCCTTGTCAAATGTCGTTCCACCGGCAACGTTCACTTGCAGAGTTTGGCCTGGCTTCACCTTTAAGAGCGCCGAAACGGAGCCACCCTGGCGGTCGAATCGCGAGTCGCCAAGGATCCGAGTTCCTCCACCGCACGCCTCAACCTTGATCTGGTTGACGCCGCTCGGGACAGTGAAGGGGTAGGTCCCTGCGGAGTCGAATGTTGCGGCGAACGATGCTGCACTGGCAGTAGTTAGGGAGTCTGAGGCATTCGCGGAGGTGACGGCGGGGGCGGTCACGGCAAGACCCAATAGCGCACCTGTGAGAACTGCGATCGTCGATGTTGAGAAGCGGTGTTGCATTGTGACTCCGAGTTGTGAGTTTGTTGGTCGTGGTGCATGGGTCAGGGCCGTTGCCACGCTGGCTGTTGAGCCTCGCTGCGTGGGTGGTGCGGGGATGCACACCACCCACGCATGGGCTTTCGGGCTACTTCTTCAGGTTGCTCACGACCTTGAACTTGAAGCTCGACTTCGGGTGCTGCCCGTCTCTGTCGATCTTGGCTTCGGTTTCGAAGGCGACGTTCAGATCCTTGGCTGCCGCGGTGTACTCGGGGCTGTCGAACCAGAGTTCGTTGTGGCCGGTGTTCGGGTCACGGAAGTGCAACTTCACGTAGCCGACCGTCGTGTCGAGTCCGCCGATCTTCTTCTTGACAGCAAACTTGACGAAGAACTTGCATCCCCAGCCGGCCTTCGAGGCGAACTGGTACTGGCCACTGTTTGTCACGTAGTTCTTCGCCGGACCGAACTCCTTAGCGGAGTCGATGTCCTTGTCATCGTTGTGGCTGAAGTAGACGGCGCCACCATCCTCTGCACCCTTATCAACGACGTCGAGTTTGTATTGGTTGTTGTCCTTGAGCCAGTCCATATCCATCTTTGTGGAGTTCGGGACGGCCTGATCCAGGCTCTGAATTTGGACGGCAGAGGCCGGCGCTGCGGGTGCGGGTGCAGCAGTGGCGGCTGATGCGCCGGTGCCGACGACGCCACCAATGATTGCAACGCCACATGCGGTTACGAGTGCTCGGCGGGCTAGACGTGACATGTTCTTTCTCCTTATTTGTAGGGGTAGTAGCAGCAGCGATTTGCCAACTGCCTCATGGGACTGACGAGGGAAGACCTCGGGTGAGTGCACAGATTTGGCCGCGTATTCGCTAGGTGCTCCTCAGCTGAACCCTTCGAACCGGTGCAGCGTCAGCAGGTTGCCCCGCGGGTCCGCACGTCAAACGAAACAGTCTTTGTCAACCGGTTCACCTCGGTCGGGAGGTTCATCGACCCAACCTGTTGGGAACGACGTGCTCACCGTTTCGATCACACACAGAGACATCTGTGGGAGCGGTGCAGGAGCGCAACTGCGCACTGTCAGCCGGAACCCATTAGGAGAATGTCGTGAGCACTACTCAGGTTGTCCCTTTTGGTCACATCGACCACGATCCGTTTAACAGCTGGCCATCGGTTCCCCAGGCCCAGCTTCCTGTGGCCGGGTATCCGCCTCGCGGATCCGCGATCGCATCGGCGCGGGCTGATCTGTCAGTGGTGGTCCCGTTCCTCAATCCCGGACCAGTGGTCCGTCAGACCGTTGATGAGCTTTGTGCCGTTCTTTCCGCCCATCATGTCAACTTTGAAGTCATCGCCGTGGACGACGGAAGTGCCGATGGTTCGGCTCGACACTTGGAGGGAGTGGACCGACGCGTTCGCGTTCTGCGCCTTGAAGAGAACCGTGGAAAGGGTGCAGCGATTGCTGCTGGTGTCAGTGCATCAGCGGGCGACTACATCGGATTCATCGATGCCGATGGCGACATCGACCCGGTGTTCATTCGGGATTACTACCACCGCATCACGCTCACAGGCAGCCATATCGTCTTCGCCTCGAAGGACGCCGATGGATCCCAGAATTCCTCAAGTCCCATCCGCAAGGTGATGCCCTATGCCTTCAAGTCGACGGTCCGGCTTGCGTTGCGACTTCCGGTCGACGACACCCAATGTGGAGCCAAGGTTGTCCGTGGGTCCGTATTCAAGCAGGTGCTTCCGCGGATGCGGGAGGACGGGTTTGCATTTGATGTTGAGCTCTTCGTTGCGGCGTCGGAAGCTGGGTACACGGACTTTCACGCAGCGCCGGTAGAGATCAATGAGAGGGTTTCGGGAAGCACCGTTACTGCTCGAAGGATGGTGGATACGGCCGTGAGCATTGCGCGGATCTTCGCCAGGAAGGCACGAAAGCACTATCGGGTGAAACGCGTGTCGAGGCAGTTGGTCGTAGCGGGCTAGGCGGCAGCGTTCGGGTCACCCGCCGCTTGCGCGAGCGGGTCGGCGGTGAAGTACTCGACGAAGCGTCGGTCGGCGTCTTCACCGAAGAGCAGTTGGCATGCCTCGCGAAGTCCGTCGGCGTCCTCGAGAATTCCGCGGCCCAGGATGAGCGCGATCTTCGAGCGGCGTCGCAGGAAGTCGTCAAGCTTTGTGATCATCTCGGTCTTTGCCGCATAGAAGAGTTCGACGCGAACGTACTCGGCACCCTCGATGATTTCGTCCGACATGGAGGGGTTGTCGCGGATGGCCTCAAGCATCGCAAATGCGCGCATCCCGTACCGCCGCCACAAGCGAGTGGAGAGCGTCTCGAAGTTCGCCCGCTTGCGCAGCTTGTCGAGTCCCATGAGTCGGGCCTGGCGGAAGAATTCGTCGCGCGTCGCCTTGGGCGGCTCGCCGTACCAATCTTTGCGGTCCTTATCGAGTCGGATGCCGAGTTCGATTGCCGCCTCACACACCTCTTCGCCGATGTTGAGACAGTCGGTGATCTTTCCGCCAAAGATGGTGATGAACGAATCCGCTGGATCCATTTCGAGGGCATGCTTGCGCGAAAGCGAGGTCCAATCAGTCTCGGTGTGCGAGTTGTCAGTGCGTTCGACGACCAGCGGTCGTACCCCGCATCGGGTGGAAATGATGTCGTCAGGTGTTAGCGGCTTCGGCAGGTCGAGTCGCTTGTTGATCTGTTCGAGGAGGAAGTCGCGGTCCTCCTCGTCGACCTGAGTAACCGGATCGACGACGCGTTCATCCGTTGTGCCGATGACAGACCTGGACCCCATCGGGATCACGTAGAAGAGTCGCTCGGTGTCGTCAAAGAAGGCGAGCACCTTCTCGTTGCTCACGATCCGAGGGACGATCAGGTGGATGCCCTTCGAGAACACGATTTGGTGCTTGGACTCGATGCCGAGTTGACTATTGAGGTCATCGACGAAGGGCCCGGCGGCGTTGACGATTACCCGCGCTTTGCACGTGAAGGTATCGCCGGTGTCGGTGTCGGTGAGCTCGGCGCTCCAACCTCGCGAATCGCGAGTGGCGTTCGTTAGCTCTACGTAGTTGGCGCAGGCAGCGCCGACGTTGAGCGCACCTCGCACGAATCCGAAGACAAACCGAGAGTCGTTGTCGACGACGTAGGCATCGGAGTACTCGATGCCTCCTTGGACGCCATCCATGTCGATCACGGGTTCGGCCTTGTGAAGGCGTTCCCTCGAGTACACCTTCGGGGGTTTGGTGAAGCAGTTGCCGATCGCCCAGTAGGCCGTCGAGCCGAGGCCCGCGAACCAGGGCTTGTACGGGGAGTGCTCGTCGAGGGCCGCCAGGAAGCGGATCTCCTTGAGGTTCGCGGGGTACGCCTTGATCAGCCGGTTGCGAGACATGCAGAGATGGCGGACCAGTGGGATCTCGTAGTTCTCCAGATACTTAAAGCCGCCCCACACCAGGTTCGACGACTGCATGGAGGTGAAGCCGGCGAAATCGCCGCGGTCAACCATTGCGACCCTGGCGCCACGAGATGCCAGGGCGGCAGCACTGACGGCTCCGTTGATGCCGCCACCAACGATCAGCACGTCGAAGTCTCCGCCACGAATCTTGGCGATGTTGGTGCTGCGCAGGCTCATTCGGACTCCAATTTTGCGGGTTTGATCTTTGAGGTGCCGGAACGAGGCATAAAGTGATTCCGGTGCCGGTTCCAGAGTGTCGTAAGTCGGGTATCGCACGAAAATTGGGGAGACTTCGACACGGCAGATCGGGCCACATCTGGTGACAGTGGCTCATTGAAGTGAGGATGAGTGGATGTCAGATTCAGGCCAGATAACTCCAGCAGCGAAGTTTCGCAGCGACGTCACGGTTGAACTCGTGCGCTCCGCTGCAGAAGACAGCGACGTAGTCTGGTCTGCCCGCGTTTCCACGGCTGGTGAGAAGTCACTGGAGGCCCAGAGTGAGGACCCGAATGCATCGAAGGGCCTCATTAACTTCCTGATGAAGAACCGCCACGGCACGCCCTTCGAGCACAATTCCATGACGTTCATGATCTCAGCGCCGATCTTCGTATTCCGCGAATTCCACCGCCACCGGGTGGGCTGGAGCTACAACGAAGAGAGCGGCCGATACCGCGAGTTGGCACCGGTCTTCTACGTCCCAGGCCCAGATCGCAAGCTTGTTCAGGTTGGCAAGGCCGGGCACTACGAGTTCCTGGACGGCACAGCAGAACAGTCACGCATCGTCCATGAAGCAACGATTCGTGCTTGCGAGAGTTCGTATGCGGCGTACCAGCAAATGCTCGACGCTGGTGTCGCTCGCGAGGTTGCTCGCGGTGTCCTGCCCGTCAACACGTTCTCGACCATGTACGCAACGTGCAACGCGCGCTCGCTCATGTCGTTCCTTAGTCTGCGGACCAAGGACAACGAATCGCACTTCCCGTCGTATCCGCAGCGCGAGATTGAGATGGTCGCCGAGAAGATGGAAGCGGAGTGGGCGCGACTCATGCCCATCACCCACGCATGTTTCGTCGCGAACGGGCGGGTCAGTCCGTAGCGCTGGCGCTTTCCTGGCCGGGTGGAGTGCTGCGCCACAGCAGCACCCAACCCGTCATGAGCCAGCAGCCGATAAACCCGAGGTATAGCCAGATCAAGAATGCTGCAGGTGCGCCGTCGACGAAGAACGTAAGGGCGGCGCTGGCCAGAAACATCAGCGAAAGCAGAACCACGGTTACCAGCAGCAAACCGACGTAGCGTCCAAAGTGGAATTTGATTGCCTGGAAGTTCGCCCGCACGGGATGCTCGTGACCGTCGGCCGCGGCAATCACGACGTATGGAGTGAGCGCCAGAATCAGCAGGCCGGGATATGTCCAGAACAGCAGGCCGATGACGGTTGCGATGGTCCAGAGAACGGTAATGACGACGAAACGAAGCAGGTGTGGGCGCATCTTTCCGTAGGCGGTGCGCAAGGTACTCGGGCCGGTTCCGGACTGCAGTGCCGCGCCAACGATGATCGTGAGCGAGGCGACGAGCACGACGTACGACGCAATAGCCAATAGAACGAAAAGGCCGGTATCGATTCCAAAAATGGGTCGGGGAACGATCAGTAGCGACTGCACAATCGCGTTCACCACGGTCACGGTGACGAAGACTCGCGATGATCGCCAAACTCGTCGGGCGGCCGCCCGCAGGCCGGTTTGTCGGGCGTTGGGGGTGACGGAGTCCAGCTCGGTTGAGGACGTCATGGTGTCGCCTGTGAATTCGCTTCGATGACGTCCAAGACGGAACCGCTGAAGACCTGCTTGCCGCCAAGCGTGATGATCATGATCGGGTCACCGGAGGAATCCGGCACAGTGACGGTAATCGGCACGCCGCCCGCTGCAGTACCAATGCACGAGTAGTCGGCTGAATCATTAACGGTGCACACAGGCTTCTTTTCGATTGCGACGTTCTGTGAAAGCAGGACGTCGCTGGCAGCGGTTTCGAGGTAGATCACGTTCATGTTGCCCTGCACGGCAAGTCCCTTGACCTGACTGCAGCCGCTAAGCGCCGCGATTCCCACGAGAGCCACTGTGATGGCTGCGCCGACTCGTCGGGTCGGTCGTTTCGACTTCATTGTTGCGGCCGTCGTACATCGCCGGCCAGGAGTCGGGCGCGGCTGACTGCATGTTCGCGCTCAAGTTGTTTCGCAGTGATGGCGGAAAGTTCAAAGGGCGCGGGCAGGAGCAGTTCGCAGTTTCGATCCAATGCCGACCCTTGACGCGGGAGGGGTTCGAACTGCCATGCATTCGCAGCAAGTTGGCGGCTCAGCGACGCCAACCCGGCTTGTGAGTAGTCACCCTGATTCCACGCGGCGCTCGACTGGTGATCCACAGTTGTGGTGAAGATCGACAGTGTTGAGTCTCGGTTGTCGACGATTTCGATGACTTGTTGCTGCTGAGGGTAGTCAACGCAAGACGCCGTGGTGATCTCCCAGAACCCGCCACTGCCAGCGCGAGGATGCGCCGTGATGGTGTTGATGTGCGTGTGGCCGTTGACCCACGCCACCAGGTTCGGGAACTCAAGCAGCATGGCGACAAATTCGTCGGAGTGAATCAGGTTCTGACTCGGACCGATGGCGGGCTCAGCAACGTTCTCAAGTGTGTAACTGTTGTGGTGGCTGCACACGATTGCCAGCTTCTTCTCCGCCTGCGCCTGCTCGAGCTCTGAGCGCAGCCAGTCGAATTGATCTTGCGGCACTGCCCCGTCTGCACCGGTTACCTGATTGCAGGTATCGAGGCCAAACACTCGCAGCCAGTCTGTGACATCGGTCTTCCACCACGTCTGGCCCGTGTCCACGTTCTGCTGGGTGAATCCGTGCCCCACCGGACCCGGAGTGGCGGGACTCTTCAGGTGAGCCTGCATGAATCCGGCCTGGTCGAAGATCTTTCGTTCGGGGTTGGCCGTAACGGTGTGAACGCCTGCAAAGAATTCGTTTCGGGCGCGAATGGTGTTAACGAGTTGCTGGAACATGCTGGAGTTCGACGCCCACCAGTTGGCCATGAGATTCACCGTCGCTGGCCACAGTGAACTCTTGCGATCGTTGATCGCCCACGATGCCAGAGCTGACTCAACCTGGATGTTTCCCATGAACAAGGTGTCGTGGTTGCCGTAGACGGTGAACCACGGAACCCGCAGTCCGACCGATTCAACGTTTTGATCGACCGCAGCTTGCAGGACGCCAGGTACTGCGGGAAATCCGCGCGTCCCGAACTCGTTGAGTCCAGGGTTGTCCGGATGGTAGACATAATCGGCTTCGTCCCACACCTGAACGCCTTGGTACTCACCACGCTTTCCACTATTCGGGACGACCGATCTTCCGTCGAGCATGTCGATGCACCATTGCAGTTCCAACGAGTTGCGCGAATCCGCGCTGTCGCCGGTATTGAGCGCAGCATTCATCGGTGCACCTGTCAGCGGCGACGTTGACAGCGCATCTACTGCTTCAACCATTTGTGCCAGCACCTGAACGGTCATCGTGTCTTGCGGGCGCGAGGCGTCGATGAAGCTGGCAGCCACCGCAATGAGCGGTTCAAGCCGCCCGGGACTCTGAGCGTCGACGATGTGAATGTCGCTGAAATGGCCAAGGTAGGCCAAGGATCTACGCGCGGCCGCACGCTTCGGGTTTGGTTGTTGACCAAGAAGATCCGTCCGAACGATGTATGGCTCCCCGGGTGCCGCAACCAGATTTCGGTATTGCTGGTTCGCGGTCTGGCTCAGACGGATCGTCTGTTGCAAAGTCGATGGAGCACCGGATGGCGTCAGTGGGGCGGCCAGACTGCGCGCCAGCAAGTCGTTCGGCAACGCAAAGGATCCGGCGAGCGCCGTTGTGGTTGCTAGGAAGGCGCGCCGACTGAGTCCCGCCACGTCTCCTCCGCACCTCGCGGCCACCTGAAGCCACGTCCGTTGTGTGAGCAAACGCTAGCCAAAGTGCGGGCATGACACCTGTTGTCGGCCACGAGAAGCCAGGCACATGCCCCAGGTGTGATGACGCTCGCCGCTGGCGTGTTAGCGTCCGTGATCGTTGCCCGGTCTTCTGGGTGATGTTGAACTACTGAAGCTGCTGTGATGGGTAAGCCGGTCAAAATCCGGCGCTGACCCGCAACCGTAGGTCGACGACGAGAGTCGTCGATAAGTCGGAAAACCATCACGGGAGTGTGTGGCTCTCTACCGTCGAGGCTGCGGGTGGAGCCGGATCTCTGGATCCGACTGCGCCCCCTTCTGCTCGCTCTGCGAGATCTGAATGGGGGTTTGTTGGTTGTGGTGATGCGGACCGCTGGCGGGCTGCTCATCGAAAGGCGCAAACCGTGGGATCACCGAAGACAAGACTGAACGCAACGATTGCTCTGGCACTCAGTGGTGCGATGGCAATAGCCGGGCTGGCGACTGCCGCACCGTCCGCCGCAATAACTACCCCCGCGAATGCAGATGCCGCTGCCGGATGGCTTGCCGGGGAGTTCGTTGATGGAAAGATTCCGAGCACCTGGACGCCGGGAACCACCGACTGGGGGCTCACCGCCGATGCGATCCTCGCGCTGACCTCCCGCAAGGTCGCCGCCGGTGCTGCCGCGACGGCGACTGATGCGCTCCGCGACAACGTGTATGACTACATCAGCCCCGCCGGTGGAGACAGTCGAAGCGCAGGAGCGGTCGCGAAGGTTGCGCTCGTTGCCCAAGTCCAAGGACGCGACGCAACGACGTTCCATGATGTTGACCTCATTGCGAACCTCTCGTCACTGAAGTCAACGACCGCCCCCAACGTGGGACGCTTCCGTGACAACGTGGCCGGCTCTGATTACAGCGGATCATTCAGCCAGAGCCTCGCGCTCTTGGCGCTGAGCCACTGGGGTTCCGTGCCCGCAGATGCTGTGCAGTGGCTGGTGGGTCTCCAATGCGCCAATGGCGGGTATCCCTTCTCGCCCGATGAGGCGACCGGTCATTGCGCCAGCAATGCCGACGCTGACAACGACGCAACCGCAATGGCGATTCAGGCGCTCGTTGCGTCAGGGGTCAGCGGACAACCAGGGGTGGCAGCGGCGCTGGAGAAAGCCGCCGACTTCCTTGCGGGGGTTCAAGCATCCGATGGTTCCTTTGATGCGCCTCCATGGCAGGGCGCAAACGCCAGTACGACCGGACTTGTTGGCCAGTCGATGCGGCTAGCCGGCCGCACCGCTGTTGCCGATCGGGCAGCCGATTGGCTTGCTGGGCTTCAGGTGGACTGCACCAATGCAGCAACCGGAGTCGGGGCAACCGCCCGTGGGGCCATTGCCTACGACCCTGCTGGGTTGACTGCGGTGCTGACTACTGGTGTAGACAACTCGAACTCGGATCAACTTCGGCGCACCACCGCTCAGGCGATCCTGGGACTTCCCGGGTCAGATTCCTACAGCGCTATGTCCGCTGCTGGGTCGTCGGCAAGTGTTCCTTCGCTCACGTGTACCCAGCCGCGAACCGCACCGCTAAGCCCAACGGTTACCGGCATCACCTACGCCGCATCGCTCAAATCGGCGACGGTCGCCACTTCTGCCAGCGCCGGGGCATCGGTCCTCTTCCGCGTCAAGAAGGGATCCGCCGGATCGTGGGGGGCATGGAACACTGCCGCGGCTGGGTCGTTCTTGGTGCCAGCGAGCAAGACCGCCCGCTACGTCGAAGTGATCGCGCGCGACGGCGGCAATGACTCTCCTGCAGTAACTGTCCTCGTTCAGGCGCGCAATAGTTCGGCCTCGAGGCGAGGTTGCCAGGCGTTGGGTGCTGTCTCGATCACCGCGCCTGTTGCCCAGCGCGCCACCGCGACCTTCGCGGCTCGCGCCAAGGCCTGCGCTTCGTGGCGGCTCAATGGCAAGGGCAAATGGAAGACGGTCAAGCGCGGTGCCACTTCGGTGAACTTCGCTGTGAAGAGTGCTGTCGGCGTCAATTGGGAATTCAGAACAGGACGTCGGACTGTCGCCATCTCCGTGCGAGCGCCGCGATGAAGCGATTCTCGGTTGCGGCAGCTGTGTCTGCCGCGGCCGCGGTTGGGCTGGCGGGGGCACTTGCCGCTGCGGGACCCGCCGCGGCGTCGGACGGGCCGTGCACCACTGCTGACGGCGTGACAGTCATCGTGGACGCATCGGCAGTGGGCGGCTCGATCAGCCAACGGTGTGCTCCGGACAAGCCGTCGTCGGGGCTGGATGCGCTGCGGCGAGCAGGTTTCACTTGGTCGCCGGTGTCGTCGCAGCCCGGAATGGTCTGCCGGATCGACAGTCGCCCCGCACCATCCGAGCAGTCGTGCGCGAGCTCCCCGCCCGCGAATGCCTACTGGGGCTACTTCCGCGCCAACCGAGGCGGTGACTGGAAGTACAGCTCTGTGGGTGCTGCTAGCACACCGATCGCAGGAGGTGTCGAAGGCTGGGTGTTCCTGACCGGTGGCCAACGCCCGCCCGGAATCAAACCCCCTGCCGTACTCCAGCGAACTGAATCCCTCCCGGCGAAGACCGCGACTCCAATCACCACTCCCAAGGCGAAGCCTCACTCCGGCAGCACTTCGGGCTCGGGCGCCACGCCGTCGGCGGCGGGTTCTGCAGCGAAGTCGGCAGCAGTCGATTCGCCAGTTGCACCACCAGGTGCAACTTCGTCGGCAGGTGTTCCGGCCGCGGCCGCTGGAAATGCCGTGTCGGCTGATCCGGCTGCCGCGCAGCCGGTGACCGCTGAGGCGCTGGACCCCGCAGCTGCGGGCGGTGGTTCCGCGATTTCCACGGTCCTAGGGCTGGCAATTGTGGGAGTGCTGGTGTCAGCAGCCGTGGTGATGGGTATTCGTCGCAGACGCACTAGCTAACCTGTTCACATGGCAGTGAATCGCGAACAGTCCCCATTCGGAACGGTGCTCACTGCAATGGTGACGCCAATGTTGGCTGACGGGAGCGTCGATTACCCCGGAGTCGGCAGGTTGGCTGAGTACCTCGTCGCCAACGGAAACGACGGCATCGTCGTCAATGGGACTACCGGCGAGGCCCCGACAACCACCGACGACGAGAAGAGTCGGATCCTTGCGGCAGTGCTCGAATCCGTAGGCGACGCAGCCTTCGTCGTCGCCGGGGTCGGCACCAACGACACGGCACATTCGGTTGAGCTCGCACGCGCAGCCCAAGATGCGGGAGCCCGAGGTTTGCTCGCCGTAACGCCGTACTACAACAAGCCTCCGCAGGCGGGAATCCTCGCGCATTTCAACAAGCTTGCGGACAACGTCGATCTGCCGATCATGTTGTACGACATCCCAGGTCGAACGGGAACCGCGATCGAATGGGAGACGCTGGTTCAACTCGCCGAACATCGCAACATCGTGGCGGTGAAGGATGCCAAGGGGGATCTCGAATCCGTTGTCGAGGTACTACGACGCACCGATTTGGTCTGGTATTCCGGTGACGACGGCCTGAATCTTCCGTTCCTTTCGATCGGTGGCGCGGGGTTCGTCAGCGTGACAGGCCACTTCGTCGCGCAGCGTCTCGGTGAACTCGCGACCACTTTCTGGTCCGGGGATGTCACCAAGGCTATTGAGATCAATGAAGCACTACAGCCTGTCTCAACTGGGCTGTTCAGAACCCAGGGTGCGATCTTGACTAAGGCGGCGCTGAACGAGTTGGGGCTTCCCGCCGGACCGATGCGTTTGCCACTCGTTGACGCCACGGCGGAGCAAATTGCGGTGCTTCGTTCGGACTTGGCCCTCGGCGCCGTGGCAGGCTTCACCGCGTGAGCACAGTCCTTCCGACCCATACAGAGCTTGGCCCGCCCCCTCCACTCGAATCGGGGGCCCTAAGAATTGTTGCGCTCGGCGGGCTTGGCGAAATCGGTCGGAACATGACCGTCTTCGAGTTCAACGGTCGGCTACTGATCGTCGACTGCGGAGTTCTCTTCCCCGAGGATTCGCAGCCAGGTGTGGATCTGATCTTGCCCGACTTCGACTACATCAGGGATCGGCTAGCGGATATCGATGGGCTGATCCTCACGCACGCACACGAAGACCACATTGGTGCGCTGCCCTACCTGCTACGCGAACGTGGCGACATCCCGGTCTTCGGCTCGAAGCTCACCCTGGGGCTAGTTTCGGCGAAGCTGCGGGAACATCGAATCAAGGCGGATCTGCGCGAAGTAGCCGAAGGCGAAGACCAACAACTCGGTGACTTCAACGTTGAGTTCGTCGCGGTCAACCACTCGATTCCGGACGCACTGGCGGTAGCGATCACCACCCCCGCCGGAACCGTGCTTCACACCGGCGACTTCAAGATGGATCAGCTCCCGCTCGACGGTCGAATCACCGATCTCAACTCATTCGCGCGCCTCGGCGATGACGGTGTCGACCTCTTCCTGGTGGACTCCACGAATGCCGAAGTCAGCGGCTTCGTCACGAGCGAACAGAACATCGCGCCCGTACTCGATGAGGTCTTTGCCCGCGCCCCGGGGCGCCTGGTGGTTGCGTGTTTCGCCTCGCACATCCACCGTGTTCAGCAGGTCATCAACGCAGCGGTCACTCACGGACGAAAGGTCGCGTTCGTCGGCCGATCCATGGTCCGCACGATGAATGTTGCCCGTGATCTGGGATATCTCAAGGTGCCCGGTGGACTCACGGTAACTCTTGATCAACTCGATGAATTGCCGGACGACGAAGTGGTGCTCATCTGCACCGGATCGCAAGGCGAACCGATGGCGGTCCTAGCAAGAATCGCAAATCGTGACCACAAGATCAGAGTTCACGAACAGGACACGGTAGTCCTTGCTTCCTCAGTCATCCCAGGCAATGAGAACTCGATCAACCGAGTGATCAATGGGCTCTCGCGCTGGGGGGTCACCGTCGTACACACCGGAAATGCACTGGTTCACGTGTCGGGCCACGCCGCCGCAGGCGAGCTGCTCTACGCCTACAACATCGTGAAGCCAAACAACGTGATGCCAGTGCATGGCGAAATCCGGCACTTGCTGGCCAACGCTGACCTGGCTGTGAAAACCGGCGTAGACCCAGACCACGTCATCGTGGCTGAAGATGGCACGGTGGTCGACCTTGTGGATGGGGCGATCAGCGTCGTAGGCCGGGTTCCCTGCGGGTTGGTGTTTGTTGATGGTTCGAGCGTTGGCGATTTGTCCGAGGGGATGCTCAAGGACCGAAGAATCCTGAGCGAGGAAGGCTTTGTCTCAGTGTTCGTCGCGGTGGATGTCGTTGACGGCAAGGTGGTGGCCGGTCCAGAAGTTCAGGCCCGCGGGTTCGCGGAGGGGTCACACGTGTTCGATGACGTGATTCCGAAGGTCTCTGCGCGAATCGAAGAGGCGCTTCGCGATGGTGTTACCGACACCTACCAACTGCAGCAACTCATCCGCCGGACTGTCGGCAAATGGGTCAACGAGCAGCATCGTCGTCGTCCGATGATCGTGCCAGTAGTCGTTGAGGCCTAGTTTCTGCTGACAGATTCACGACGGACACAGGCGAGTTTCAGCGCGGGGTAGTCGGGTTTCGCGGTTATTCTCCCGAGCATGGGGACTAGAACGCCCACTTCATCTCGGTCGAGGGGCTCATCATCCAAGGCAGGCGCGCGCAGGTCGTCGCGCCCCGCCTCAAGCCGTGGCAGCGGCTCTTCCCGCAGTGGTTCTTCTGGTAGTGGATCTTCGCGTGGTGGATCTTCGCGCCCCCCGGTACGTGGTGGCGCAAGGACGGCGACTAGGCCGCAGCGCCGGGGCCCTTTCCTGGCGATGCTTGTTGCACTTGGAAAGACCCTTCGAGCAATGTGGATGGCTGTTGCCCGTTCGCTTGGTTCGCTCGTGCGTGCGATTGGCGGAACCGGCAAGGGTGTCGAGCCCACAATGCGTCGCGATGGGGTAGGGCTCGGTCTGGTAGTCGGCGCCGTCGTTGTGGCAGCGGTTGCTTGGTTCGGGCTCAGCGGTCCGGTCGGTGCCGTCGTTAATGTCGGGCTCACGGGTCTCATCGGCGGCCTCGTAATGGTCGTGCCGTTCGTGCTGATTTGGCTCGCGTGGCGCACGCTTCGTTACCCAGGTGAGCGCATGCCTCGATCGGTCTTGTGGGGCTGGATCGTCACCGGACTGGCAGTGTGCGCGCTGTGGCAGTGCCTGGCTGGTGCGCCTGTCCCCAGCGATGGTGCGAACGCGATGCGAGCAGCAGGTGGCTGGGTCGGATGGATGCTGACTGCCCCCTTGGTCGCCGCCCTCGGTGCGCTGCTCACTGGCTTGGTCGCGCTGGTCGTGCTTGGACTTGGCGTGCTCATGGTGATGCAGATTCCGCCGATGGAATTCGTTGGTCGAGTTCGCGAGTACCTGAGCCCCGCGGACTCCGCAGATTCCGATCTTGACTCCGATTCGGATGTGGACCCCACCGCAGACACGACGGTACTCAAGCCCACCAAGGCATCGCGGGCCGCAAATCAGCCCGTTTCGGAGCAGGCCGAAAAGAAGCCAAAGACATCACGGGCCGCTGGCCTGGCTTCGAAGTTCGGATTCGGGAAGCAGACGCCGACCCATGAAGCCATCGACCTCGTGGGGAACGAGCCATTCGCTTCAGCTCTCGCTTCCGATGTATCGCTCGTTGACGCCGCCTCCATGGTCGATACCGAAACCAGGACCGACCTAGAAGCGGTTCCCGCCGCCGGCGCTGCGCAGGTGGCAAAGCCGAAGCCGGAACAGCTCGCGCTGGCCGGCGATGTCATGTATCAGTTGCCCGGCGCGATGAAGCTCAAGGCTGGTGCTGCACCCAAGGCCGCCACCAAGGCAAATGATCGAGTAGTCGAAGCGCTGACTGGAGTCCTCGACCAATTCGAGATTGATGCGCGGGTCACCGGGTTCACTCGTGGCCCAACCGTCACTCGATACGAGGTCGAACTTGGTCAAGGCGTCAAGGTTGAGCGCGTCACCGCGCTGAGCAAGAACATCTCGTATGCAGTGGCCAGTGCCGATGTGCGAATCCTCTCGCCCATTCCAGGTAAGTCGGCCATCGGAATTGAGATTCCCAACTCCGACCGTGAACTTGTCAGCCTTGGCGACGTCATTCGAAGCACGGCCGCGACGTCAAGCCACCACCCGATGGTGGTCGGTCTCGGCAAGGATGTTGAGGGTGGGTTCGTCTGCGCAAACCTCGCGAAGATGCCGCACCTTCTGGTTGCCGGTGCCACCGGCGCGGGTAAGTCCAGCTGTATCAACTCGATCATCACATCGATCCTGGTGCGGGCTACACCGGACGACGTTCGGTTGATCCTGGTCGATCCAAAGCGCGTTGAACTCACCATCTATGAGGGTGTGCCGCACCTCATCACGCCCATCATCACGAACCCGAAGAAGGCTGCGGATGCGCTTGCTTGGGTCGTGAAGGAGATGGAGCTTCGCTACAACGATCTGTCGGACTTCGGCTTCCGTCACATCGATGACTTCAACAAGGCAGTCCGGTCAGGCAACGTGAAGGTGCCACCGGGTGTAGATCGTCAGCTGAAGCCCTACCCCTACCTGCTTGTCGTGGTCGACGAACTCGCGGACCTCATGATGGTGGCTCCTCGCGATGTGGAAGACGCGGTCGTGCGGATCACCCAACTCGCGCGCGCTGCAGGAATCCACTTGGTCCTTGCGACGCAACGCCCGAGCGTTGACGTTGTCACCGGATTGATCAAGGCAAATGTGCCAAGCCGTTTGGCGTTCGCAACTTCGAGTCTGGCTGACAGTCGAGTGATCCTTGACCAGCCCGGTGCTGAGAAGCTGGTTGGCCAGGGCGACGGCCTGTTCTTGCCAATGGGCATGAGCAAGCCGATTCGGGTGCAAGGCGCGTTTGTCTCCGAGGCAGAGATTCGGTCGATCGTCGAGCACTGCAAGAAGCAGATGGCCCCGCAGTACCGTGACGAGGTGCTCGCCACCGCGACGACACATCACGCCGTGCCCGAAGACATCGGCGACGACCTTGACCTGCTGCTTCAGGCTGCAGAGCTTGTGGTGTCGACGCAGTTCGGTTCGACATCGATGTTGCAGCGGAAGTTGAAGGTCGGTTTCGCAAAGGCTGGCCGCCTCATGGATCTGATGGAGTCGCGCGGGATCGTCGGCCCATCGGAGGGTTCGAAGGCTCGCGATGTCCTGGTCAGCCCTGACGCGCTGGCCGACGTGTTGTCGGATTTGCGCTCGTAGTCGAATTGGCGGCCGGTCCGCCGCCGCAAGCCCGCCGACCCACCGGGTGACCCGTTGTGTTCCCCTCCTACCCTTAACGGGTGTCAGTCGACGAGGTTGTTCCGGGTAATCGTGTCGCCCTGGTGACTCTGGGATGCGCCCGCAACGATGTTGATTCCGACGAACTGGCATCGCGGCTAGCCGCGGATGGCTGGGAACTTGTTGATGAAGCCGACGAAGCCGATGCTGTGATCGTCAATACCTGCGGTTTTGTCGAGGCCGCGAAGAAGGATTCGATCGACACCGTCCTTGATTTTGCGAACGATGAGCGCCCGGTGGTTGCTGTGGGCTGCTTGGCTCAGCGCTATGGCACTGAGCTTGCCGATGCCCTTCCCGAAGCTGACGCGGTCTTGGGTTTCGACGAGTACCCGGATATCAGTGCCCGACTGCGCGCGATCGTCGCAGGTGAGTCCATCGCCTCCCATTCGCCCAGCGACCGCCGAAAGCTGCTGCCCATCAGCCCGGTGGACCGTCCGCAGGCGTCACCGGCACTGCCTGGGCATGGAGTCAGGACGAGGTTGCATACGGGGCCAGTTGAGTCGTTGAAGATCGCGTCGGGCTGTGACCGGCGCTGTTCGTTCTGCGCCATCCCGAGTTTTCGTGGCTCGTTCGTGTCCCGCCGCCCCACCGACGTCATGGATGAAGCACGCGAGCTGATTGAACAGGGCGTTCGGGAACTGAATCTCGTCAGCGAGAACTCGACCTCCTATGGCAAAGACCTCGGCGATCTGAGGCTGTTGGAGTCACTACTTCCCGAACTCGGGGCGTTGCACCCGGAGTTGCGCGTTCGCCTCGCGTACCTGCAACCCGCCGAGATGCGCCCTGACCTCGTTTCGATCATCGCGCGCACTCCCGGAATTGCCCCTTACTTCGACCTGTCGTTCCAGCACGCGAGCCCCACTGTCCTTCGCCGGATGCGTCGGTTCGGTGGCAGTGAAGAATTCTTGGAACTCGTGCGGGCGATTCGTCACTTCGCACCCGATGCCGGGATCAGGACAAACGTCATCGTTGGTTTCCCCGGAGAGACTGACGAGGACTTCGCGATCCTGCGGGACTTCCTGGTTGCGGCGCGATTAGACGCGGTAGGGGTGTTTGCCTACTCCGATGAAGACGGCACAGAAGCACTGACAATGGCCGACAAAGTTGACGCTGAGACGATCGAACAGCGCCGCACCGAACTGAGCACACTCGTCGAGGACCTCGCGGCGCAACGAGCGCTCGAACGTGTGGGATCCACGATCGATGTGCTGATCGAGGAGATCGACGATGAGGGTCTAGGAGTCGGTCGCGCGGCGCATCAGGGCCCGGAAGATGGCGATGTTGTAGTTCGTTCGGCACGTCGTTTGAGCATCGGAGCCCTCATTCATGCCAAGGTAACTGAGGCATTGGGGGTGGATCTACTGGCAGAGGAGGTGGTGGCGTGAGTTCGTCACAATCATCGTCGACCAGTGATCCGGCAAATTCGCAGCCCGGTAAGCCGGTTACAGCGAAACCGCCAATCCGCGAGAGGCTTGCACCAAAGCCTGATCCAGTCGGTCATCCAGCCTCTGGTTCGCGCCTATGGAACCTGCCAAACGCGCTGACGATGCTTCGCATCGTGCTGGTGATTCCCTTCGGAATTCTGCTCTTTGGTTATGGCAACTCTCCGGGGGCACGTGCAGTTGCCGCCGCAATCTTTGTGGTTGCCTCAATCACCGACTACGCCGACGGTGCGTTGGCCCGCAAGCAGGGTCTGGTCACCACGTTCGGCAAGGTCGCAGATCCGCTCGCTGACAAGGCACTCACCGGAGTAGCGCTCATCGGTTTGAGCTACCTCAATGAACTGCCGTGGTGGGTGACCATCGTCATCCTGGTGCGTGAAATTGGGGTCACGTTGCTGCGCTTCTGGGTCATCCGATTCGGAGTGATCTCCGCGAGTCGAGGTGGCAAGGCAAAGACGGCCGCCGAAATTCTCGCGATCCTGATGTATCTGCTGCCACTGACTGGGTTCTTGGCCACGGCTCGTGCCTGGGTCATGGGTCTCGCGGTGATCCTCGCCGTGGTCACGGGTGTTGACTACCTAGTCCGCGCACTGAAGTTGCGTGCGTCCAAAGGCAAGTCCGCGCAGTGACCGATCGTCGATCGGCGAAGTGACGCGGTGTTCAGCGACGAGGCTTCCAACCAGATCAGCGCGGCCGACGTCGTAGCTGCCCTTGTGGCCGCAGACCTCACCATCGCAGCGGCAGAATCACTCACCGGTGGCTTGGTGGCCGCAGCCCTCACGTCGGTTGCTGGATCGTCCGCCTGCTTTCGCGGTGGCATCGTCAGCTACGCGACGGACCTGAAGGTGGACTTGCTCGGTGTTGACCCGGACTTGCTGCTGCGCGTAGGGCCGGTCGATGCCGACGTTGCGCGCCAGATGGCTCGCGGTGTCGCCTCAGCGTGCGGGTCGGATATTGGGGTCTCAACGACGGGTGTCGCAGGCCCAACCCAACAGAACGGTGTGGAAGTGGGGACCGTGTTCGTGGCGGTGTGTTCGCCACGCCAGCCGGCGGGAACGGTCCAGAAGTTCGCCTTCGTCGGTGACCGTGAACACATCCGAGCTCAAACGGTTGGCGCCTGTATGACGATGGTGTCGGCCGCACTGTGAAGTGATTTTCCTCATCGGGTGAAGAATGCTGTCGGAGTTGGGAATGAGCGCGCGGGCACCCGTGTTGTTTTGACAATGGCCTGGCGGGTAGGACTGGCCTTGGCGTCGATTCAATGAGGCACATACGCAGCGCACAAGGTACCTTTGGCCGTAGTCGGCACGGGAGGGGAAGCATGATCGTTCTTCGCAGCGTAATTGGGGATGAACTGCGTCGCGAACGTCTCGGCCAGGGCAGGACTCTGCGCGAGGTCTCTTCCCAAGCGCGGGTTTCCCTCGGGTATCTGTCTGAGGTGGAACGCGGCCAGAAGGAAGCGTCAAGCGAACTCCTGGCAGCAATCTGTGGAGCCCTCGACGTTCCGCTGTCTTCGGTTCTGCAGTCGGTGAGCACCAAAGTCGCGGACCATGAGGCGCACGAGACGAAGCAGACGGTCACCAGCGCGGCTTAGCTCCGTTCAGGGGCGAACACGCATACCCCGTGGCGTCAAGCTGAAGCCAGCGTCCTCAAGCGCCGGAACCACATCGCTTGTTCCGATCGCCACTGAATTAAACCGTTGAATTGTTATCGAACTGACAGCGTTCTTCTTCACAGCGGACGCCAACTCTTTGAAGGCCGCGGTGAGACATTCCGTGTCTTCCGTGAATCCCAGTGCCGTTCGTCCACCCCGTTCCACGTAGACCGCGAGTTCGCCATCGACGAGTACAACAATCGCCCCAGCCTTCCTTCCGGGCCGGTGCCCGAGCGCCTGTTCGTTTTCAGATGTGGGCCACGGCAGTGCGGCGCCATAGGGGTTGGCGGGGTCGCAGGCTGCAAGGAGCACGATGTCCGGTGAGTCCCCAGGCTGGCGTTCGCTGATCTTTCGCGCCTGCACCCGCAATTGATCGACAGCACCCGGCGACGCGAACTGCGCGGCACCGAGCCCCTCAACGAAGTAGCCACGTCGAGTTGTTCCGGCGTCTTCCAGTGCGGACAGAACTCGATAGACACCCGCAAACCCACCGACAATTCCTTCGGTCGTCGCTGCGCCGCGAGTCACGATTCCGTAACGGTCGAGCAGGACGTGTGCGACAGCTGCGGCACGTTGGGTGGGATTGCGACCCGAGGGATGTCGGGCCGACCAGCGGCCAAGCGTGGTTGCCATCCCGGTGCGAGCGCTGGTCCCCGAGCGACCCAGCCGTGCCGCACGGGTTCGACCTGCTGCCCCGGCCGTCCGTCGGCGTGTGGTCGTCGATTGTTTGCCAGCTCCGCCACCAGCGATCAGAGCGCGGACCCCCGCAAGGGTGTCTGCGGTGATGTGGCCAGACCACACCAAATCCCAGAGCGCGGCGTGCAGGTCCCTTTCAGTCGTGTCGGTGGCACGTTCGAGGAGTTCTCGGAAGAGCCAACTACCTCCGTTGGCCAGTGATGCCAGCAGAACGTCGGCTGCCGGGCTCACGTCAGAATCCGGGGTTGGATCTGGCAGGAGGAGGTCGGCGCTATCGACCGGTGCAAGGCTGATCCAGCCATCCGAATCCGCGATACGGCCACGGCCGCACCAAATCACTTCACCGGCGGATGTCAGCTCATCGAGCATCGCTGGCGCATAGTCGCTGACCCGTGCAGGCAGGACCATCGATTCCAGGGTCGAAGCCGGGATCGGAGCACCCGCGAGTGAATCGATCGCGGCGAGCACCGCATCGGTGCCTCGTTTCGGTCGTCGGATTCCGGCCCACTCCGGCAAGAACAATCCAAGGGCGGCGGGCGCGACGGGCTCGGCTTCCTGCCGCAATGCGGCGATGGATTTGCGCCTGATGCGTCGCAGGACCTCGGAGTTGCACCATTCGGTGCCGCTACCCCCTGGACGGAACTCACCGCTGACGACCTGTCCGAGTGCACTCAGACGCGTCAAGGCCATTTCGACAACCGATACGCCGAGACCAAAGTGCGCTGCCGCCTCATTGGCTAAGAACGGACCGTGGGTGCGTGCGTATCGCCCGATCAACTCGCAGAGCGGGTCTTCAGAGAGTTCTAGAAATGCATCAGGAATCCCTGGCGGGAGCGCAGTGCCGAGTGCGTCGCGCAGGCGCCCGGCATCTTCGATCGCTGCGTATCGTGATTCGTTCCCGACCCGAACCTCGATAGCGCGTCGTTGATTGACCAATTCGGCTAGCCATTCCAGGCGGACACCTCGGCGGAGCCATTCGTCAGCCGTCTGTGGCCCGAGTATTCGCAGCAGGTCGGCCGCTTGTTCGACGCTGGAAGCCCTGCGCTCATCGGTCAAGTAACCGAGTTGGGCTTCGACCTCGGCAACCGCCTCCTCGGACAACAGTTCTCGCAGCTCGACGTATCCGATCAACTCGGCAAGAAGTTCGGTGTCCAATGCGAGTGCTGCCGCTCGGCGCTCAGCAAGCGGGGAGTCGCCTTCGTACAGGAATGCTGCGACGTATGAGAACAGCAGGGTCCGTGCGAAGGGGCTCGGTGCGGCAGTGGTCGTGGTCACCACATCGATGCTGCGACTCTCGACGTCGCGCATGAGGGCAATTAGTGCAGGGACGTCGTAGACATCCTGGAGGCATTCGCGAACAGTCTCAATGACGATAGGAAACGACGGGTACTGGGATGCCACCGTCAGCAAGGCCGCGCTGCGCTGTCGCTGTTGCCACAGTGGAGTGCGGCGTCCCGGATCTCGTCGCGGGAGTAGCAGCGCGCGGGCCGCACATTCGCGGAAGCGGCTAGCGAAGAGTGCGGAATTGCCGAGCGAGTCGGTCACAAGCTGTGCCACATCGTCCGGAGCGACGAAGACAGCATCGATAGCGGCTTGGACAGTGGCATCGTCATCGGTATCCGGAATGCGCAGCACAATGCCGTCGTCGGCATGCATGATCTGCGCGTCGAGCCCAGTCAGTTCACGAATCCGGTTGCCGATCGCCAACGCCCATGGTGCGTGCACTCGCGCACCGAAGGGTGAATGCACGACGACACGCCAGTCACCGAGCTCGTCACGGAATTTCTCGATCACCAACGTCTTGTCCGAGGGCACGTGGCCCGCAACTTCCTGTTGCTCTTTGACGTAGCGGATGAGGTTGTCAGCAGCCCATTCATCGAGTCCGCTCGCGCGCAACTCGCGCGCGGAGTCGTCCGGTGCGCTAGTGGCGATCGAACGAGTCAGCTTCCCGAGTGCGCGGCCGACCTCAACGGGTCTGCCCAGTGAGTCGCCGTGCCAGAACGGAAGCTTGCCCGGTTGCCCGGGGGCGGGCGAGACCAGGACGCGATCGTGGGTGATGTCCTCGATCCGCCAGCTTGTGGCTCCGAGCGCAAACACGTCACCCACACGTGACTCATAGACCATTTCCTCGTCGAGCTCACCCACACGTGATGCTTTCTCGCCAACCATGAAGACGCCGAAGAGTCCTCGGTCCGGGATGGTGCCGCCCGATGTCACTGCCAAGCGCTGGGCTCCGGGTCGACTTTTCAGAGTGTCTGTCGTCCGGTCCCAGATCAGCCGTGGTCGCAGTTCAGCGAAACCTTCTGCCGGATAGCGCCCGGCAAGCATGTCGAGGACGGCTTCAAATGCCGACGTCGGAAGGGCAGCGAAGGGTGCGGACTTCCTGACCATGGTGAAGAGGTCTGCAGTGGTGATTTCATCTTCGATGCTGACGACCGCGACTATCTGCTGAGCGAGCACATCGAGCGGGTTGCGGGGGATGCGAGTGGCCTCAAGGTGGCGTTGTTGCATCTGCTCGGCAACAACTGCGCATGCCAGGAGATCTCCGCGATGCTTGGGGAAGATGGCTGCTCGGCTGACCTCACCTACCTGGTGCCCGGCGCGACCGACTCGCTGCAACCCGCTCGCAACTGATGGGGGAGCTTCAACCTGAATGACGAGGTCAACTGCGCCCATATCGATCCCGAGTTCAAGACTGCTGGTCGCGACCACAGCCGGAATCCGTCCCGCCTTGAGGTCGTCCTCGATGAGTGCGCGTTGTTCCTTGCTTACGGATCCGTGGTGGGCGCGGGCGATAGTTGCTGGCGCTCCGGCACTTGCGCCCGCAGCGGCCATCAGCTCTGCGGGGGCTGAATTTCGGTGTAGTTCGATTTCTGCGCGCTCGGCGCCGATCTCATTGATCCGGGCAGTGAGTCGCTCCGCCAGTCTGCGTGAGTTCGCGAATACGAGCGTTGAGGTGTGCTCGTTGATCAGGTCAACAATCCGACCTTCGACGTGGGGCCAGATGGAGTACTGATCGGGTTGCGGATCGTCCAAAATCTCCGCGTGCGGATCACTCGGGGTCGTCGGTGCGGGCGAGGCCAAGTCCTCAACCGGAACAACGACGCTGACCTCGATCACCTTCTGGCTTGGCGGGTTGACTATTTCAACGGGTGCGGATCCGCCGAGGTACAGTGCAACCTCCTCGACCGGATCGACCGTTGCGGAAAGACCGATGCGCTGAGCGGGCCGTGCGAGAAGTTGATCAAGGCGCTCTAGTGACACGGCGAGGTGAGCGCCACGTTTGGTGCCAGCGACAGCATGGATTTCGTCAATGATCACGGTGTCGATGCCGCGCAGGCTTTCGCGTGCTTGGCTGGTGAGCAGTAGGAAAAGAGACTCCGGAGTCGTAATGAGGATGTCCGGTGGCGACTGTGCCAGTCGTCGCCGCTCGTTCGCGGGAGTGTCACCGGTGCGGATTCCAACCGTGATGTCCGGCATTGGTGCACCCGCTCGGCTCGCTTCGCGCTGCAGGCCAACTAGCGGACTGCGGAGGTTTCGCTCGACGTCGGCAGCAAGTGCCTTGAGGGGCGAGATGTACAGGACCCGACAGCGTTGCTTCTTGGGTGCAGGTTCTGCCGCAGTGGCTAGCCGGTCGATGGCAGCGAGAAATGCCGCCAACGTCTTGCCAGAGCCTGTTGGTGCCACGACAAGCGTGTGCTTCCCCCGGTGGATCGCCCGCCAAGCCCCAACCTGAGCGTTCGTTGGCGCCGAGAATGCCGAACCAAACCAATCACGGGTCAGCGCTGAGAAGCCAGCCAATGACTCGTCGACGGGTGGGTGGTGTGGCATCTGCCTATCCTCGCGCATGGCCTAGAACTGCTGCGTTGCACACTCTTGTCCATGCGTCTGACGGATTTCTGGCAACGAATGGATCAGGCGCTTGGTGCCGGATATGCCGAGTCGTGGGCGAACGACTTCGTGATTGAGAGCCTCGGTGGTCGCACGGTGAGGCAGGCGTTGGCTTCGGGGATGGACCCCAAGGTGATCTGGCGCGCGGTTCACGCAGAATTGGGTCTGCCTCCGTCAACGCGCTGAGATAGGCGAGTAAGCCCTATTTTCTACCCATGAGTCCG
>Ga0075163_10001195_pt1 | contig 34687 bp, 26 predicted proteins | sample JI1023141ADNA_FD_71478 | JGI IMG/M metagenome (GOLD analysis project Ga0075163, IMG submission 71478) | Wastewater effluent complex algal communities from Wisconsin, to seasonally profile nutrient transformation and Carbon sequestration -... | ecosystem: Engineered > WWTP > Effluent > Algae...
CGGAGGGCCTCGACGCAGAGTCGGCGCTCCGCGGCTTCGAGGTTGAGGTCTTCGAGGGTGATCGGTGGCACGGGCGTCTTCATGGTCTGCGTTGCCTCATACCAATGACGCGTGTTCTCGCGCAGATCATCCACCGCGGCCGCTGGGTCGCAGGCCAAGGCGGAAACAGGGCCTCGAGGACTGGCATCGGGCACCTGCTCGAAGATCGTCACTGCGCTCGATCCACTTCTCTTCGTTTGTGCCCGACCTGCCTCGCCGGACTCACGCTCGCCTGGCCGGCCGCGGACCCTGCTGCGCAGCCGAGCCCGATCGTCGCGGCGCGGCCGGTACACACCTCGCCCGCGGCCGGTCGCCGTGGCGCCGCTCGTGCCCGCGAGCGGCCCCGTCCCGCCGCCGACGACGGCTGTGGCGGCGCCCGCGGTGCGACACACGGCGCCGCGACCGGTCGACGACAGGCCGCCGGATGCGGCCTCGCCCGCGGCGCGCAGGGAGTTCTGGGCGGCGGTCGGCTGCCGGCGGTGTCGGGTCGAGCGTGAGGGGCGCGCCCTCGCTAGGGTGGGGCGGCGAGCGCGCTCGTGGTAGCTCCGTCGCATGCGCCCACAACCCCTGATCGCGGTCCACGACGTCGAGGCGAGCAGCCGCTGGTACCAGCGCGTGCTCGGTTGCCGCAGCGCCCACGGCGGCCCGGACTACGAGCGCCTCGTCGACGCCGGCGACACCCTGATCCTCCAGCTCCACCACCACGAGGTCGAGCACGACCACGGCCCCATCGGCGACCCCGACCTCCCGCACGGCAACGGCGTGCTGCTGTGGTTCGAGGTCGACGACTTCGACGCCGCCGTCACCCGCGTCGGCGAGCTGCGGGTCGAGGTCGTCCTCGCCCCGCACCGCAACCCGCCGTCGGGCCCCGGCGGGCCCGCCCACCGCGAGTTTTGGTTCCGCGATCCCGACGGTTACACGGTCGTGCTCGCCAGCCCCGACGGCGAGGCGCCCTGAGCGACCGGCGCACAGACGAGGACCGAACAGGGCCCGCGATCGTGCTGCTGTTTTTTTCGGCCGGGACGCTGCGCTACTGGGAGGCGTGGGTGTTCGGCGCGGTGTTCTTGACCTGCGACCTCGTGATGACCGCCTACCTCGTGGTCCGCGACCCGAAGCTGCTCGCGCGGCGCCTGCGGGTCGGGCCGACCGCAGGACGTCGACTATGGTGTGGACGGGACTACTTCGTTTTCGAGGACAGGTCCGACGGTTCCCCGGAGGCTGGAGGCTCCTCGTGAGAGCTACGGCCCGGATATCGGCTCGGCGCATCCGTCTCGTCGTCGTCATCCACGAGCTCACCCAGGAACCAGGTCTTGGTACTGGTGAACCCGCGTAGGGCGGCAGGTGAAGGACTTGTACTCCGAGACTGCGAGATCCCGGGCTGCCCCGGCGGCGCTGCCGAGGGACCCGGCGTTTGGGGCAGCGTCACCCGCTGGCCCAAGTTGCTGAAAGCCGCTGGCAGCGGGCGGCCGAGCTGACGAAACACCTCGACCGTGGCGTGCTCCCAGGAAACGCTTGGGGGAGGGGACAGACAGGGGACGCTCGCGGTGGTGGGAGCGGGAGGTATCGGTGGTGGCTCTGGTTCGAGAGCCGGCTCGTTCAGAGGGGCGGCGTCCTCCACGACAGATGGCTCTTGCTGGACCGACGGCTGCTCCGGCTCGGACTCCGTCGCCAGCGGGGCGCCCGACGATTCCGGCGCAGCGACGGGGCTGTTGGCGGCCTGTTCTTCCAGAGCGTCGTCGTCGGCGATAAAGCGCATTAGCTCCGAGCCAGGGTCATGAAGCTGGCTGAACAGCAGTGTGCAACCTTTTCCGGGCTCGGGGCGCACGAACGGTGAGCTGCACATCAAGAGATCGAGGCAGTCGCGGATATTGCGAGGACCGCCGGGTAGGCGTTGCGCGAGCAGTCGCTCGAGGCACGCATGGACCTCCAGCCTGGACCCCGTGATGTCCTCTCGACAACCTTCGAGCGCTTCGAGGATGAGCAGCACGAGCCGCCTCGCCTTGCGAGCGCCCCGGCCGTGAAGCCGTCGGTGCAGGCGGCGGAAGTACCGCCGGCAGAGCTCGCGGTGCCGGTCGTTCATCGGCGTGTGCACTGCCGGTGCTGTCCGCTGCGGTGGGTCAGCAGCGAGGGCCTGAGCGACGCCCTGGGAGGCAAAACCTCGACCAGCGGCCTCGTTTTCGAGCGGCCTTGAATTCGCCGCGAGGTTTGCACCCGCGACCCAGGATCGATCCGTTGGCATGTCGCCGCGCGGCTCCGACGTGGGTCGTGGATCGCCCTCCGGCTTCACCTCGCGAGGGCCGGAGTGTGAGAAGGACTGCGCGGGCCGGGATTCCGACCGGCGCGAGCGCTGCACTTCCACCGGCTCACCGAACATCAGATCCTCCCAGGAGAGTTGCGCGAGGATGCGGTGAACGGTCCCCCGGACCTGCAGGAGCAGGATGTCCCCGTGGATCAGAGTGAGAACGACGAGGCTGCCATCCGCGAGCTCGTGGCAGCCGAGGACCCCGAGGACGCCGATCGAGCGCAGGTTCACGAGACGGCCTCGCACCCGGATCCGCAGCGGCCGCCCCGCGCGCATGAGGCACAGGGGCAAAGCCTGGCGCTGGAGCTCCTCGCGTGTGCCGAGGCCGAGAAGCGCGACAGCGCTCCCGTCCTCGTGGGTCAGCGTGCATAGCTCGCCTTCCAGGGGCGAGATGCGGAGCTCGCCGCTCGATACCGCCATGCGTAGCGAACCGTCGTGCTCGATTGTGTGCCACACGGGGGGACCACCAAGGTAGGTGGGGCCGCCGGGCACACCGCGCATTGCTAGCTCGAGCGCGCGTTGCTGAACCTGGGCAGGCCTGCCCCAGTCGATCACCCGGCGTCCCCGCTCGACGGGCACCGCGCCGGGCTCGGCGGGATTGGGCGCCGCGTGGAAGACGACGCTGAGCTGCCAGACGGAGGCGTCGGGGAACGGCGCGAGGAGCAGCTCGCCCTCGGCAATGTCCGCCACGAGGCCCTCGGCCGTCGTGCGCCACGCAAGCGGCTCGGCGTGCACGCAGAGCGCCTCCTGAAGCTCCTGGACCACTGCGCTGACGGGGTCTACCCCGAGCGATTCCGCGACTGCCATCCGCCGTCCTCTTGGTCAGGGCCCGACGCGCGGGGCGGGCGGGCCCGATGGAGAATCGGCAACCGCGAGGTCGCTGTTGCAGGAGTTCAAAAAATAAATTTTCAGCGCGTATTCACTCTGCGCACTTGTGCGCTGGTGCCAACTGTCCGCGAGGTCGTGGAAAGTTTCGAATTGTCCGCGTCGGTCCATGGACTGTCCGCGGACCGCGACGGACTTTCTGCCAGTACCCGCGCACTGTCCCTTTCATGTTGCGGACATTGTCCGTTGCTCCCTCGCCAGGACGGACAGAGCGCCCCACACGCGCCACGCTCCCGCTGGCTCAACGACCATGTCTTTTAGGACATGTCCTTTTGGACACTTGCACGGCGCCGTCGGCTGCGTACCATTGGGCCCATGGCTGAACATCGAGTGGAGGGAGGAGCACACGTCGTGCTCGTCACCGACAGGAACGGTCGCATCTTTGCAAATCACTGGTCCATCACGGACGCCGACATGCCGGCGCTGGTCGTGCGCCTTCAGGAGGCGCACCCCGACGGGGTCATCGTCGTCGACGGCCAGCCGCTCGGCGCGCTGATGCCGGCCGCCTCGTCCGGGCTCCTGGACGAGCCGCTCGGTCGCCCGGAGTCCGTCGCGTCGCACGACGACAACTCGCCGCTGTCGTTCGTCCGCCTCGCACAGACGATGATGTGGTCGACCTTCGACCGGACCGCGCGCGTGCAGGCGTGGATGCTGCAGCAGGCCAACGGCTTCACCCGAGACCTGCTCGACAACAACCGCAAGCTGGCCGATCAGGCGTCGGACATGCAGGAGCGCTATCAGCAGGCGATGCAGCGCCTCGACCTGATGGAGACCGAGAAGAAGCTGATGGAGCACGACCTGATGACGCGGCGGCTGTCACGGCACACCGTCGCGCAGAACCGTGCCGAGGAGGAGGCGAACCGGCCCCCGGAGCCGAAGGACTACCGGTGGATCGAGGAGCTCCTGTCGGGCATCAGCATCCTGCTCGGCGGGGCCACGCGTCCGCCGAAGAACTGGCCGAACAACTGAAAGGGAACACCATGGTAGACCAGTACGAACGGCAGCCCGGAGACACGCCGGGCCGCTTCATCAACAACGTCGCGGCGGGCGTGCGGGCCGACCTCGAGCAAGGATATGCCGAGCGCCTGGTCCAGGCGCGCCGGCAGATGCGCGAGGAACAGGACCGCGCCGACGCCGAACGCATCTGCGCGAGCGAGTCGCTGATGACCCAGCGCATGGCCGAGTACCGTCGCGGCCGCTGGTATCAGCTCGGCGCCATCGCGGCGAGCGCGGCCACCGGCTTCACTGCCGGCTTCCTCGCGCAGCGAGAGGCAGACCTGCGCCCGCTCGGCGTGCCGCTCATGGCGGTCGCCGGCGTGCCCGGGCTGGCCGTCGGCACGGCGATCGACGAGGGCGTCGCCACGCGGGCGATGTTCGTCGTCGGCGGCACGATGTTCTCGGTCGGCGCCACCACGTGGGCGCTGCTCCACCCGCGCGTGGACGGGGAGACGCCATGACGACGATCGCCGCCCGCATCGTGCGTGTGCTGAACGGGCCCGCTGCGCCCACGATGCTGCACGCCATCGACGAGGACGGCCTCGAGCTGCGCCTCGAGGTCCCCAGCGCCCACGCGCGCATGGTCGTACCCGGCCAGGTGCTCGTGGTGCAGTGGTCGGCGCACGCCGTGCCCGATCTGGCGAGTCCGCCGGAGACACCCCGGCACGCGATCCCGACCGACGACCCCATCGATCATGAGTTCGACATCCGCAGCGACACGGCGACGCCGACCGCTCGCGACATCGAGGACGAATTGAGCACACTTCTGGGCCCGGCCCGGAGAAAAGGATAGATCGAGAGATGGATACTGATTCCGAACAGAAACTCACCTACATGGCCCGCCAGATCGCTCAGGAGATCTGCCGCAATCAGAGCGCCCAGATGCTCCCGGCCACCACGACCACCCTGCCGTCCTGCGGCTCGCTGGTGCCGACGAGCGGCTGCGAGAACCTGCTCTACGCGCCGATCACGACGCACCGCTTCTACCGCGGCGGCCGCACCGACATCAACGTGGTGCTCGAGGGCAAGGTGCCCGTGATCCCCGGTGCGGCCGTGCTGCTGTCGCAGGACGCCCGGCCGCCGTGGCCGACCGGCTGCTACAGCCTGCGCTACCGCCTCGCCAACAACGGCAACAACCACGACGAGATCCAGATCGAGTGGTACCTCGACGACGAGCTCCTCGACACGAAGCACTACGGAAGCGAGATCTACAACAGCGACGGCACGGTGATCGGCGACGGCCTGCTGCCGATCCCGCTGGCCATGGGCCAGCAGTGCTGCGTCGGCGGCAACAACCGGCTGCGGGCGCGCATCCGGCACCTCGGCAACAACAACCAGATCGAGAACATCCGCCTGTTCGTGCACCACGGGAAGGGCATCAAGTGCTGCTCGTCGTGCTCGATGGGCCGCGCCTGCGACTGCGGCAAGGGCGAGTAGCTCGGCGCCGCGTTGAATCAATGATATGAATGGACGTGCGGCCGGTGCGGCCGCGAGATGGAGTTTTGACGATGAACAAGATCAAGCTGCTCGCGCGGCAGCTCGACGGCGTGACGCTCGTCGAGCAGGCACCCACCTTCCAGCTCGTCGACGGCTGGGCGCAGGCCTCCCTGCCATTCCCCGCGGGCGTGCTGCCCGCGGGGTTGTGGGGGCAGGTGCCTGGCGGAGACCCCTACCTGCTGCACGTCAATGTGTTGACCCCGGCGCCGCTCGGCGCCGGGGAGTTCTTCGAGCTGCAGAGCGGACCTCCCGTGCAGCCGCGGGTCCAGTACCGGCCGACGCCGAGCAATGTCCGCATCGTGCTGGTGCGGCCCACCGACCGGCTGCGCTTGGTGATCGCCGAGCAGCCGGAGCTCAAGGTCGAGCTGCTCATCGAGAGCATCGGCGGCGTCAACGAGCTCGGCTCGCGGCTGTTCGACTGGGCCCAGGCGGCCCAGGCGAGCGCGGTGCAGACCGCGACCTCGGCCATGCTGACCGGCCCGGCGGCGCTGCCGTCGTGGACCGGCATGCTGCACGTCATCCACACGTCGAACAACGCCGACGTGATCATGTTGCCCCCGCGGGGCCTGGTCCCGCTCGACGCGATGCTGACGTTGACCAAACGCGGCATCGGCACGCCGGTGCTCAAGGCTGCACCGGGTGACACGCTGTCCGGCGGTCTGCCCAACTTCGCGGTCACGCGGACCCTGATCGTCGTCAACAATGGCGACGAGTGGGCTTTCGTGGGCGCCTGACAAAGGAACCAAGGTCATGAGCAAGCTCGTGTGGATCACCCTGGGGACCGTGGCCGCCACCGGCGGCGCGATCGCAGGCGCTTCGTATGTCTACCGTCGTCAGCAGGACGCGCTCGAGGGCGGCCCGGAGAACGCGGCGCTCGAGGAGGAGCCGTCCCCGCCGCAGACGACGCCCGACAGCCCCGTCCCGATGCCCAAGCCCAGCTCGCTGAAGCCGCTGGACTGGGACACGCTCCCGCTGCCGACCACGGAGGTCAAGGGCGACCTGACGCGCAACTGGGGCCGCACGCCGCTCGACCTGCGCCCGCTGCTGCTGCTGGCCGAGGAGGCCAGCGGCATCGTCGGCGCGGGCCGCATCCTGGCGATCATCGCGTTCCGCGAGTCGCGCTTCGAACCCGCCGCGCACAACGGCGACGCGCCGGGCGAGCAGGGCGAGCGCGACGCCGCGTGGAAGGCGTACCAGCAGAACAAGGCGCGCAATCCCCCGCTCGCCTTCGGCGAAGTCGCGGCCGCGTTCGGCAGCGGCGGACTGTTCGGCGCGCTCGCACCATACTTCCTGTGGACGGGCGTGCAGGAGCTCGGTCCGAAGGCGCCGCTGCTCGGCGCCGACCCGCGCATCATGTTCGTGCCACGCGTGGCGACGTTCGCGGCCTGCGTGTTCCTGGCGCGCCTGCTCAAGAACTACGAGGTCCAGGACCTGCCGGACATCAAGGTCGGCTGGGGCAGCGTCAGCCTGCTCAAGGGCGAGGGCCGCGGCAGCGAGGCTTATCAAACCATCCGGACCAACTTCGTCGCCGACGCCGCCGCCCTCGGCATCGACCTCGCGGACGCTGCAACCATCCCGCCGCGCCTGTCCGCGGATAACTGGCCCGGCGTCGCCAGGGTGTTCGACCGCATCGTCGGCAAACTCCCGAACCCGAGGGTCGTGTCGTGACCTTCGCCCACGACCTCGAGCTGCGCCGCGCCATCGCCCAGAACCCCGACCCGTGCCTGCGCCGGGTCCTTCGCAAGTCCGCCCTCTCAACATTCCCCGCGTGACCCATGACCCTGCGCGACCCCAACGAAGATATCTTTGCCCAGGTCCCCGACGAGTTCCACTCGCCGTTCCCGTCGAACAACGCGTTGCTCTCCGGCAAGTACCAGGCCCTGGTGGGTCGCGGCACCAAGCTGAGCGAGGCGCTGACGACGATGCAGCAGGCCAAGGCGTTCAACGTCACGCTGCAGATCCTTCAAAAGACGCGGGCCGTCCACGCGGGCGACCTGCTCTCCGACTGGCTCCCCGAGGTCGCATGGTTCGCCAAGGGCGACGCCGGCCAGAAGCTCCTGCGCGGCATCTTCGCCGAGGTCCCCTGGTCCAAGACGAGCGATCCGCAGGTGCTCGTCGAGAACATGGGCCGCGTCGGCCTCGACGCCGCGCTGACCGCGATGTCCGCGGTCCCGATCTACGGCACAATCGCCAGTGCCCTCGTGTCCGGCGGCCGGCTGCTCTACCGCCTCATGCAATCGCGCGAGGATGAGGTGCTGGCGCTCCCCTGGGCCGAATACAGTGAGAAGACCGACGAGGACATCCATAACAACCTCAACGCCGAGGTCTTTCCAAATTTCGACTGGACGCGCATCTTTATGCCGCCCTTCGACGACATCCCCTGGAAAGTAGGCTACGCGGAGAACAAGGGCTTCGTGTTCGGCCCGCTGCGCGACGGCGAGACCGACTTCAGCTGGAACAGCAACTTCGGGTGCATGCCGGGCACCGTCCGCGTCGCCGGACAGGTCCAGTCGATCCTGACGCCGCCCGGGAAAGGCCCGCCGTCACTCGTCCGGTATCTGCGCCATCCGAAAGGCGTCACGCCCCGCGAGACGCCGATGGACTGGCAATCCACGATCATCCCCTGCGGTGACTTCTTCCCGTGCCTGGCCCAAGTGGGCGCGGTCACCTGGCAGCAATGCATGCGCGCCGGCAGCCCCGTCATGTACTGCCTCGACGCCGAGGCGATCGACACGGCCTGGAAAAACTACTGGGCCAACTTCTACGCCTCAGCCTGGGACGTCTACCCAAACGCTGGACCCCTGCTCCAGATCCCACCGTTCTTTGAGTTCGCCGCGAGGCGGATAGTCGGCGAGCTGGTCGAGCCCTACATCTGCGTCCGACGCTCGGCGAAGCACCCGTGGCAACTCGGCGTCCCGTTCGGCGGTCAGCGTCCCAACTCGCTGGTGCACCCCGGCATTTTTAAAGACGGGGCGGTGGAGAAGGAGGTCCGTAACGCGTGCGCCTGGGTCGAGACCGACACGGCGAAGAAGAAAGGCCACCTGGATTGGCCCTACGGCGGCAACCCCAAACAGCACGATTCGCTGCGAGGAATGCGCTATTCGTGGACCACGGGGCCGGCGACCACGGACGGCCCGCCGCCCGGATATCGGTGCATGCCCTGGCCGACGCCCGAGGCCGCCGCGGCGCAATACGCTCCGGTCTATGAGACGTTCATCCAGCCAGCGGTTGCCGCCCTGCGCGAGCGTCAGGTCCGCTGCCTGAGCTCGACGCTGGTCTGCGCCTACACGCGCCCGGTCACCGTCGGCAAGAAGAAGGCATACGCGGCGTTCGCCCGATCCGAGAAGCTGCGCAAGCTTTGCCTCGACATGCGCGCGAAGCTGCTCAAGCACGAGGCGCGCTTCCTCGTGAACCTCAAGGATGTCGATGACATCGACCCGAAGTTCGCCGCCGAGCTGCGCGCATCCGGGGTCAACAACAGCTTCGGCCAGAAGCAGGCCGGGCTCGGCCGGCTCGGTGCGGCCGACCTGACCGGCGACGACGCACCGATGCCGCCCGCACCGCCGCCGGGTGGCGGCGTCGCATTCGAGAACCTGGCCCCCGCACCCGTGCCGCCGTCCCGCATCCCGCTGATCGCCGGAGCGACCGGCGCGGCCGCGGCGGCCGCCGGATACATCTGGATACGAAGGAGAAAGCAAGATGGCATTTCGACATGATCCCGTCGTCGTCGGGCTTCGGCCCGGCACGCAAACAACCTCGACGCCGCGGTCCCGGGTGGGCCGCCCCGGAGACCCCGGCTACGGTGGCCCGGCTCAGCCGAGCGGCCACGCAGCGCCGACGCCCGAGAGCGACGACTCCCGCTGCCGCGCCGAATACACCGAGTATCGCGAGCTGGCCGCGCAGACGCAGCGGCGCTGGCGCTGGATCGCCGCGATCACCGGCGTGGCCGGTCTCGGCGTCGGCATGGCGGTCGGCACCTGGAATGGCGGACGGCGAACGTCGCGGGCCCTGCCCGAATCGGAGTGAAAGGAGATCCTGAGCCATGGCACGTAGCATCATCATCGAGGACATCCTGCCGACCAAGTGGCGCCTGCGCCTGCGAGACGGCGCGGGCAAGACGCGCGAGGTCGACTTCAAGTCCGGCACGCCGCTGCGCCTCGACGTCAACGACAAGGTCGCCGCCATCGACGCGTCCGCGAAGAAGTCGGCCAAGAGGACCGAGGCCGAGCCGAAGGCCGAGTCGCGTCCGCACGCGGAGTCAAAGCATCGCCCCCACGACAAGGAGAAGTCAGCCACCCGGGACGACGCCCCGCAGAGGGCGCCGACCGAGGAAGCGCCCCCGAAGCCGGAGAGCGAGGAGGCTCCCGCGCGGCCGCGTCGTCGCAAGCCCGAGCCCGGCAAGGGCCCGGGGGACCTCGCATGGGAGGAGAGCGAGGACGACGGCGTGCCTGGTCTTCGGGCCAGCTTCGAGCGCGGCGCCTTCAAGATCCTTCAGGCCGGCGGCGACGTGTTCGCGCTGTTTTACGAGTGGAACAATGGCAAGTACCAGACCCTCGCCTGCGGCCCGCTCGAGACCCTCAAGGAGTCCGTCGCGCAATGGCAGGGCGAGGGCAAGCTGAAAGCCCCGCGCAGCCAGCTCGGCGCCGAGGCTGCCAAGGTCGCGTGCACGCCTAAGGAGGCCGAGCCTCCGTCCCCGCCGGCCGACGCGCCCGCCAGCGAGATGATCGAGCCGGCCAAGGACAAGGCGATCATGGACGGCTTCGAGGCGACGCTGCAGAAGGTCATGGCTGCCCGTGCGGCAGCAGGGAAGGGGGACACATGAATAGCGAGCTCGAGATGCTGGAGCTGCTCCTCGGCGACCTGCTCGCACACCCGCCGCCGGGTGTGTCGTCGACGGATATCGAGGGCTGGATCCGGTCGCACGCGTCGGAGCTGTGCGCCACCATCCGCCGGACCTGCGCCGCGCAGTCGGGGCATTACTATCAGGTTGACGGCACCTGGTACGTCGACAACCAGTTCCTGCAGAACCTGGCGACGCGGCACGAGACGCTGCCGATGCGCGCCGACTGGCAAGTGCTGCTGCCGCAGGGGGCGCTGTGGTGCCGCTCGAAGCGGGGCCTGGCGCCTCTGCCGGGTCAGGTCGGAGTGCTCTACGCATGCGAGCCCGACGAAGGGCTCGATGTCGCCACTGCGCTGCATCAATGGGCGCAAGAGGACGGTCTGGCACGACTCGAGGGTCAATGGCAGCAGTGGCCCGCCGCGTCGGCGGCGATCACGAGCGCCCCGAGCAAGACCGGGTGCGGTGGCTGCGGAGCGGCCTGCGCGTGCACCGGATGCCGGGCCGAGCACGACCATACGGAGGACCACGCATGAATACTAACACCGCAGCCTTCCTCGACGCCCTCGTGCCGCCTTGGCGCGCGAGCCTGCCGCCGACCGTCAGCGTCGCCTACTTCGATTCGTTCGTCGCGCGCAACCGCGGCAAGCTCGAGCAGATGCTCGACCCGCTGGTGGCGATGCTCGACGCGCCCATACCGTCGCCCACCGCGCCCACGCCGTCGACCACCGCGTCCACGCCGTCGACCACCGCGTCCACGCCGTCGACCACCGCCCCTCCGGTGAAAGCCGCGCCGGAGCTGGAGAGCCCCCGCGACGGCCGCACCAAGGGCGAGCGCACGGCCGCGAACCTCGCGGCGATGCAGCTCGTCGTGCGCAAGGCCCCGGGGAAGTTCACCGCCGCCGAACTCGGCGTCCTGCTCGGCTACAGCGGCTGGGGCGGCCTGTCGATCGAGTCCGTGCGCGACAAGTTCCCGCCGGGGCTCGTGCCCGAGACCTTCGGCCTCATCCACGAATACTACACGCCGACCGTCCTGGCCGACGCCATCGCCGACGCCGTGTGCCCGCTGCTGAGCGGGCTCGCCGGCACCGGCGGCGTCGTGCGAGCGCTCGAGCCGAGCGCGGGCATCGGCCGGCTCATCCGCGGCTTCTCGGCGCGCCGCTGCCTGGCGCTGCAGGGCGACGGCGTGTCGCTGCGCTGGACCGGCGTCGAGTTCTCCAACGTCAGCAGCAAGCTGCTCGCCGCGGTCCGCCCCGACGTCGACCTCTACCACATGCCCTTCGAGCGCTGGATCCGCGAGGAGGCGAGCCGCTACCTCGGCACGTTCAACCTCGTCGTCAGCAACCCGCCCTACGGCGAGCGCGGCGCGGCGGCGTCCGAGGACCCCGACGATTTCTACAAGGAGAATCGCGCGTACATCTATTTCATGCGCCGCGCGCTCGACCTGCTGGTCCCGCACGGTCTCGGCGTGTTCCTCGTCCCCGCCGGGTTCATGACCGGCAACGGCAACCGCGCCGCGCGCGAGAAGTTGCTGCTGCGCCATCACCTGTCGGCCGCCTACCGTCTGCCGAGCCAGACGACCACCGGCCGCGACTTCGTCCCCGGCGCCAACGTCGTCATGGACGTCCTGTTCTGGCGCAGCCGCGGCGGCGAACTCACCGAAGTCGACGAGGACGACCAGTTCATGGTCGACGGCGAGTACTTCGAAAAATTCCCGCAGCACATCCTCGGCACCGTCGAGGGCCAGAGCAGCGGCGAGGAGGAGACCGGCGCCGCCCGCAAAGGCCGCTGGCGCTACAGCGTCGTCGGCGACTTCCAGGGCCTGCCACCGCTCGAGGAGCGCCCGCTGTGCCAGGCCTGCGTCCTCGGCCCCATCCTGCACCGCGAGGCCGCGCCGTTCGAGAGCGTCCTGGTCCAGGACGAGCCCATCCCCGACGACCTCGGCGAAGCCCTCAAGGTCGCGCTCGCGCTCGGTCAGCGCGTGGGTCGCTTCCTGGCCGCGCACGCGGCCGACGACGCCGACAAGGTCGCGCAGCTGTGGCCCGAGCTGCACGCCGCGCTCGGCGACTTCACGCGCTCGAAGTCCCTCGCCAGCGCGGGCGGCAACCCATGGAAGTGGATGGAGCTGCGCATCCTCGCCGAGCGCAAGAAGAAGACGGCCGCGCAGCAACTCCTGTCCGCCTTCCAGAAGTCCGGCGCGCTGATCCCCGCGCTCGCGCAGATGCCGAAGGTCGAGCCGCGCTACCAGGGACCACCCGACGACGTCGTCGCCCAGGCCGAGAGCCTGTTTCGCCAGCAGCGCGCGCTGGCCATCGCCGACCTGCAAGCATTCCACGCCAGAGTCGGCGGCACGCTCGGCCGCGCGGAGATCCTCGCGGCACTGTTCGCGGCCGAGTGGAACCTCGACGGCCCGGCCTGGGACGAGCTCTACCCGCAAAGCGCCTACACGACCGGCAGCGAGCTGTGGGCCCGCCATGACCGCGCCGCCGCCCGGGCCGCCCGTGGCGACGAGCAAGCCGCCGTGCAGGTGCGCCGCCTCCTCGACGCCATCCGTCCGGCCGTGTTCGAGGACATCGCCGACATCAACCCCCAGCACGGCTACGTCCCCCTCGACCTCGTCTCCGAGTGGGTCAGCGCGACCCTCAACCAGCGCCTCGGCGCCATCCAGCTCGAGCGCGTCGACGGCCTCGTCCAGGTCAAGGGTCGCAGCTACACGCAGATAGACGACGACACGCGAGGCCTCGCCGCCGCGACGCTCGCCTTCCTCGGCTACCTGAACCACGACCCCGAGTTGTTCAAGCCCCCGCGGCCGCGCCGCGAGAAGGGCGAGCCGCCATTGTCGAAGGAGGAGCGCGCCGCGATGAAGCGCAGCATCGCCGAGGAGCGCGAGAAGATCGCGCGCGCGTGGAGCGAGTCGTTTCAATCCTGGCTCGGCGCCGACCCCGATCGCCGCGCCCGCTTCACCGAGGCCTACAACCGCACCTTCCGCGGCCGCATCGTCCCGACCTATCCGCCCGAGCCGTTGGACATCGCCCGCTGGGGCGCCGGCGCACCCAAACTGCGCCCGCATCAGGTCTCGGGCGCCCGGCGCATTCTCGCCAACCGCGGCGGCCTGCTGGCGTTCGACGTCGGCGTCGGCAAGACATACACCGCGCTCGCCGTGCTGGCCCGTGCGCGCCAGGAGGGCTGGGTCCGGCGCCCGGTGATCCTCGTGCCGAGCTCGCTGGTGTGGAAGTGGCACGACGACATCCTGTGCACGCTCCCCGACTATCGCGTGCAGGTGATCGGCTCGAAGCGCAAGCGCCTGAGCCGCGGCGAGCGCAAGGGCATCATCACATCGGAGACCGACACCCCCGAGGAGCGCGCCGCCAAGTGGGTACAGCTCCAGAGCGGCCAGGTCGACGTCGTCATCCTCAGCTTCGACGCGCTCGGGCGCACCAAGATGAACCAGAAGGAGGTCCTCGAGTACATCGACAAGGTCGAGGCCGTCCGCCGTTCGATCGCGCTGCGCCGCCGCAACCTCGAGGACGTCAAAGAGGAGAAGCTCAGCGAGCGCGACCGGGCGCTGCTCCACCACGGCGTCGCCGCCTGGGTCGCCGAGACCCTGAAGCTGCCCAAGGGCCACGCCTACGACCCCGGCGTCGCGTGGGACGAGCTCGGCATCGACATGCTCATCGTCGACGAGGCCGCGGCGTTCAAGAACCTGTACATGCCGCAGGCCCGCGAGGACGGCGTGCCGAAATTCATGGGCTCGTCGGGCGAGGGCAGCCACCGCGCGTGGCAGCTCGACTTCCGCGCCGCGGCCGTCCGCAAGCACACCGGCGGCGCCGGCATCGTGCTCCTGAGCGCGACGCCGGCGAAGAACAGCCCGCTGGAATTTTACAACATCCTGCAGTTCATCGACCCGTCGATCTTCACGCGCAGCGGCATCCACGACCCCGAGCAATTCATCGACCGTTTCCTGCGCATCGAGCGGCGCGACGTGCTCGACGCATCCTTCAACGTGACCCAGAAGTCCGCCGTGGTCGGTTTTAAGAACATGGACGACCTGCGGACCATCATCTACGAGCTCGGCGAGTTCATGACCGCCGAGGACGCCAAGCTCAAGCTCCCGCAGCCGGTCCCGCGCATCATCCACGTCACGATGGACGACGAGCAGGAGTCCAAGTACAGCGAATACGTCGCCGAGATCGAGGACATGCTCGAGAACCCGACCCCGGGCGGAAGTTCTGGAAATCGCATCCTGGGCCTGCTGGCGAAGCTCTCGCTGGTCGCGCTGCACGCCCAGCTCGACGAGGGCTACACCTTCAAAACTGCCCTCGAGGGCGGCACCTCGCAGCGCGCCGTGCCGGAGGAGCAGGAGGCCATGTGGGCGGGCCGGGGCTGGCACACCCGCAGCAGCGCCGACGACGACGGCTACATCATCATCGAGAAGACGCTGCCGCGGCCCAGCTACACGAGCCCCAAGTTCGTCGAGTGCGCCCGCCGGATCGCCGCGAGTGCAACCTGCGGTCACATCGTCTTCTGCGAGCCGACCGCGACCCACCAGTGGATCCGCGAGATCCTGGTCGAGCACGGCATCCCTCGCGAGCGCATCGCCATCCTAAACGCCGATGCGACCGCACCGGCCGACCGGATCCGCATCGCCCGCGAGTTCAACGGCCTGGCGAGCGAGCCGCCGGCGCCCGGCACCTGCGCCAAGCCGAGCGAGACCAGCACCGCGCCGATGTACGACGTGATCATCTGCAACTCGGTCGCCTACGAGGGCATCGACCTGCAGGTGCGTACGTGCGTCATCCACCACATCGACATGACCTGGACCTCCGCCGACCTGGAGCAGCGAAACGGCCGCGCAGTTCGTCAGGGCAACACGCTCGGCACCGTCAACATTTTCTATTATTTCGCGGACCGGTCGATGGATGGCTACCGCTTCGACCTCGTCAACGGCAAGGCAACCTGGCTCGCCGACCTGCTCAAGTCGCAGGTGCGCGACACCAACAACCCGGCGGCGCAGCAGCAGCTCAGCCCCGAGGACATCTTGCTGATGATCTCGCGCGACAAGGAGAAGACGCGGCGGCTGCTCGACGAGAAGAAAGCCGCCAAGGCCGCCGAGGCCCGCGCGCAGATCGCCAGGGAGGCTGCGCGTCTGCTGCGTCAGGCGAACGGCCGCTTCCGCGATGCCCGCGCGAGCATGGCGCCGGAGCGCGCGGCTAGGCTGCGCGAGGAGGGCGAGGAGCGGCTCGCCGAGCTCGCCAAGATCAGCCCCGAGGCGTGGCCGTGGGCGCCCTGGATGTACGCGGTGCGCGACACTGAGTTCATCGTCCCGGAGGACGGCGGCCCGCCCGTGTACGAGGGTCTGCGCGTCACCCGGCCGCGCCCCGGTGCCGCCGGTCAGCTCGACTACCTCGAGTTCGGTCGCGTGCTCATGACCAGCAACGGCCCGCGCATTGGGCTGCGCGCCGCCGGCTCGCCGAGCTGGGAGTTGATCATCAACGCCTCCCTGCTGCGCCTCGAGCCCGAAAATTTTCCGCGCGAGGGCGGCCCCGTATGGCCGAGCGAGGACGAGGAGGTCACAGCGCTGGCGATCGAGCAGAAGCTGGCCTCGACCTTCCGCTACGGTCGCGGCAGCCTTGAGGAGCTCGGCTGGCGCGGCGCGTCCGACGCCTGGATCGACCGCTACTGGCCGCGCTTTCACGACGCGATCCGGCGCGGGCTCTCGCAGTCCTCGTCGGTCGAGTTGATGCCCGTGGTCATCGACGGCGCGCTGACGCTGCAGGGGCACGCCGATCGCGGAGATCTGCTCGCACCCTCGGCGGTTGGATGGCAGCGCTTCCTCGAGCTGGCGCCGCAAAGCGGGCTCACCTTCACGGCACTCAAGGAGGCGGGCGAGGCCTGGTGGGACCGCAAGATCCCCCAGGATCTGCTGAGCCGTGGGCGGGCGGTCGAGCCAGCGCCCGCCGAGCCGACGACGGAAGTCCAGGTCCCGGCGGAGCCTGTCGCCGCCGCCGAGACCGAGCCCACGAAAGCCCAGGAGGTGACGGTCGACCCGCAGGCAGCCGCGCAAGCCCCCGAGCCCGCCTTGCCGCCGCAAGGTTGGGAGGAGGCGCTGGTTTCCGAGTTCACGGCACAAGATCCCCGCGACCCTCAGATCCGCGTGGAGCGTCGCCTCGGCTCGGGTGCGCGGATCTTCAGCGTTGTTCGTGCGCGGCAGGGAGGCGAGCAGAGCCTCGGGCACGTCGTCATCGACGACGCGCTCGATATCGAGGAGCTGGCCGTTTCACCCGAATACCAGGCGGGGCTTCAAAACCGCCTGGAAGCCGCCCTCGCGGTGATCCGCGACAAGTTCCCGGTCGATAAAGACGACGAGGCCGAGGCCGACGAGGACTACGAGACTGCCCGCAAGAAGGCCGTGAAGGAGCCTCCCACACCGGCCTTGCTCGATCGTCTGAGTCGGCACCTCGCGGCACAGCGCGAGGAAGCGGCGCTGGCCGAGCTGCGCGCCCAGGCACGCACCGACCTCACCGCGGCGAGCCGCATCGTGCTCGCCCTCGCCGAGCCGGCGGTGCCGTCTCCCACGGAGACCGTCGAGTGGTTCGATGAGATGCGGCTTTACAAGTCGGCGGCGCTGCTCAGCGGCTTCATTCTCACGCCCGTGGTCTCCCTGGCCGAGTTTGCGGCCAACCTGTCCGCGGCGCTCGACGAGGAGATGCACGCCCGACCCGCGCGCATCGTCCCCGGCGGGATGCTCAAGGTGTGGGGCACGGCCATCCGGCACGAGGGGGACACGACCTACATTCTCGAGGCGACGGGCAACGGTCTGCTCCGGCACGACGTCATCGTTCGCCCGGAGGCCAAGGAAGCGAAGTTCGTCCACTTCGACGGGCGGCGTCTACCGCAGGGTGCGCTGCGAGAGGGTCAGGGCCGCGTGTACACGGATGGTCCCGTCGCCGACGAGGACATCGCGAAAGTTTGGGGGCGCTTCGACGCGCTCGTGCGCGGTCTGGCGGCGCTGCCGGTCCAACTCGCCGACATGCGGCAGCTTCTCCTCGCTGCGGCCGCGCTGGTGGACGCGCCCCGCTGCCAGGGGACCGCCAAGGACAACGCCCTGCGCGCCCTCGAGGCCGCACGAACCCACTACGAGGACGCGAAGGCGCAGCTCGAGCGCGGCCGCGACGCGCGAGCGGTCGACCGCCTCCGGCAAGCCCTGTTGTCGGTCGTCCAGGTCGCGCACAGCAGCGCCGAGAGCTGCGCCGCCGGCCAGGGCGCGCTCGTCAACGACGAGTTCATCGCCCCGCACAAGCCCGGCAGCAAGGACAGGAATTGACCATGGCCCGAACACCATCCTGGGAGCAGGTCCCCATGGCCATCGGCGGCGACAAACCCGTCTGGCCGCTCCCGACCGTCACGCCAAAATTTGCAACGTGGAGCTTCGGCGGCGGTCGCCCGTCGGGCTGCGCCGTCGGAGCCTGCGAGCGCTGGCACGCCGGCATCGACCTCACCGGCGCACCGAACGGCGCCCTCGTCATCGCGCCCGAGGACGGCATCCTCGCCGGCCTCGACAAGGGCTGGACCGACGGCACGAAGGCCGCTTTCCTGCAGACCGACAGCGGCCTCTTCCTCGTCCTCGGCGGCCTCATCGCCGGCTCGCACAAGGAGTTCGGCCTCACCACCGGCCAGCGCGTGCGCAAGGGCGAGAAGCTCGGCCGCATCGTCGGCTCCTACGGCATGCTGCACCTGGAGACCTACAAGGCCGAGCCGACCCGCAAGTCCAATTCGCGCTGGTGGAAGGATGACCCGCCGCCGCCCGGCCTTCTCAACCCGACCAGCTACGTCGAGCGCATGGTCGGCGACAAGGTCTCGCTGCTGCAGACCCGCCAGCGCCTCGAGGCCCTCCGCGAGCTCGGCCATTACACCGGCGACGTCGCAGCGCCCTGGACCGCCGCTGCCACCGAAGCGCTCAAGCAGGCCCAGGCCGTGCTCGGCGTCACCGTCGACGGCAAGTGGGGCCCCGAGACCGAGGACGCGATCCAGAAAGCGCTCGCTGCCACGCACCCGCATGGACCCGGCGAAACCGAGTCGCAGGATGAAGGCCGCCCGCCGCAGGTGGCCCGCGATACTCCCTCGCCGCTGCGCATCGTCGGGCTCGTCGTCGCCGGCGCGGCCGTCACCGGCCTGGTCGCCGCGATCGTGATCACCCGCCGTCGTCGCGCCCTCCCGGAGGCCCGTCATGGAATTTAACATCGGCGCCCTTCGTGACGGCCGCCTTCGCCTGCAGGGCCTCGTGATGGCCCGCGGCGAATACTGCCTCGAGGTCATCGAACCCGGCGAGGTCCTCGTCTTCGTGCTCGCCTACGGCTGCCTCCAGATCACGCGTCAACGCGCGGGCCAGCCGGCCAGCTACTGCCTGCACGCGACCCCGCGCGGACCGCTGCTGATCATTAACCCTGGCACCTACTGCGTGGTCGCCGAGCGCAGCGCGCTCGGCCTGCGCGGCAGCCGACGAAATCCCTGAAGGAGTCGAACATGTCCGAACAACCGACCCACTGGTCCCACCATCTACGCGTCGTCGCGTCCGTCCTGTGCGACGGATACCTGGCGGCGCAAGCCCGGCGACGTGAAGAACGCCGTGCCGAGCGGGAGGAGGCCGCGGTGCCCTCGAGCTGGCGCGTCCGTCCGCCCGAGCCTCCGCCCTCTGCCGACGAGGCCCCGTTGCTGGTCCCGCCGCCGCCGCCACCGCCACGCGAGCCGAGGCGCCCCGCGGAGCGGCCGCCCACGCCGCTCGAGCCGCTGGTCCTACCGGTGCCCGTCCCTCCGTGGGACATCCCCAACCTGCGAGCTGCCCCGGTCAGTCGGCAAAGCAGCGGACCGCAAAGCGCCCGGCAACCGAATGCCCGCCAACCCGGAGAGGCGCCCCGTCCATCGACCGCGCCTTCGCCCACGCAGCCGATCCCGCCAGTCCGCACAGCTCCGAAGCCCTCGCCGATCACCGATCCCGCGGCCACACCGCCGCCGCAAGTCGAGCCCTCCACGTCGGTGCCAGTCCCGGCGTCGCCCAGCCAAACCCTGCCTCCGACCTCCGACGAGCTCGCACAGACCACCGAGATGCTCGGCGGGCTCGTGAACCTCCTCGGCGAGGTCGTCGGCGACGCCGTGAGCGACGGCCTCGCACAAGCCGTTCAGACCATCGAACAGAGCCGTGCTCTCGAGAGAGATAACCTCGCGCGAACTCTCGAGACCGCTCTGGACCATCAAGCGGTCCAGTTCCGCGAGGCCCTCGAGCGCCAGGCCGAGCACTTCGCCGCCACCATGGTCCGGCAGGCCGAGCTCCAGGGTGAGAATATGCGCGCACTCCTCCACGAGTTGCTCGCCGAGCGTTCCGCTACCCGAGACGCCGAGCCGGCGAGTCTCGACGGTCTGTCGACACCGCAGACCACCGAGGCCCTGGAGGAGTTGCAGGAGACGTTGCGCCTGGGCTTCGGTGAGGTCAGAGCGGCACTCGACAGGCACCACCGCGAGCTGATGGGCATCGCGCGGGCCGAGGTTCGGCCACCCGTCAAAACCGCAATGACCCCACCTACACCGCGTTCAACAACGATACCGTCACCCGCCGAGTCACAGCCCCCATTGCTCAACGGTCCGCCCGAGGAACCTCCCGACAGTCACTTACGGGTGACACCGCCTCCAGATCCTGCGGATCGACCGACGCCTGTTCGGCGGCCTGCCCTTCAGGCCGTGACCAACGCAGCCGATCCTGTCGAGCAGGCCGAAAGCCCGGGTGCGCAAGACCAAGCGGCCCTGTCAAGCAGGCATGGGGTCGAGCACGACAACTCAATGTACCGGGCGAGGTGACCCATGCCAGACCCCAATGTCCTCGAGATGGAGACTTCACCCGAGACACTGAACTACCGCCAGCACCAGCGGGACACCTGGACGAAGATCCAGAAGCAGCACGACGATTACTTCGCCAGCGCCCTGAAGCACGGCGCCACCAAGGAGCAGGCCGAGGAGGCGGCCGGTCGAAATGTCCGGGGCGAGGTTCGGTGGTACGTGGGCGAGCTGCTGTCCCACGCTCAGGGCCAGTACGCCGCCGAGTTCGTGACGGCCGCGCCCCGCGAATGGGGCTCCCGCGCGGAGCTCCTGCTCGACGCCGACCCGATCGTCCCGGACCTGATCGCCCACACTTACCCGGTGGCGACCTGGGCTGCGAAGCTCGACATGCTGACCAAGCAGGTCGCCGCAGACGACGCCACCTGGCAAGGCTGGCTCGAACGCATGCTGCCAGCGCTCCAGCCCTTCGGCGTCGCAGAGAACGCCCTGAACACGATCCTCGGCGTCGTCGACAACGTCGGAAAGGGCGTCGGAGGCATCGGCCAAGGCCTCGGTGACGCCGCCAGCGGCCTCGGTCGGGCCCTTGGGTACCTCCCGATCGCGCTGAGCATCATCGGCATCGGCGCGACCGTCGTCGCCCTGAGTTACCTGGCGAGCACCCGACAGACGAGCCACTGAGCTTACAGCACCCATGACGCTAATTTCAGGAGGCAACTGTGGAGAAATCAGAATTCGAACAGGTGGGAGCCGCACGGAGGGATCTCCCACAGGCACCGAAGGCACAGAAGCCAATAAACAGCGCTTCATCGGCGTTGCTCAGGGTATCGGAAGTTGCCGACATCATTGGGTCGACCGAGGCCCAGGTGAGAAACATGCGGGCACGCGCCCAACTTCCGCCACCCATCAAGGTCCCTGGGCTGGGCGTGCGATGGCGCCGGGCTGATCTTGAGCGGTGGCTTGCCCGGCTCGGGGAGCGATCTTGATCACCTGCGCTGAGGAAAACGGCAGGGGAGGGGAGATACATCGATGATCAGGGTGCGACAACGAACGGATACGAAAGAGCCCGCCTGGCAGGTCGACATCAAGGCCATGCCGCTCGGTGAGCTGAGGGCACGGCGGTACCGGTACACGGTGCCACGTTCGGTCACCAGCAAGTCAGGGGCCCTACGATGGGGCGAGCAGGTCCGTCGGGAGATCGAGGCAGGTCGACTGCCCTCGCAGAGCAGGGGTGACAAGGCGCGGGCCATCGAGGAGAAGGTCGGGCGCGAGGACGTGGCTCAGACTGCGCGGGAACTGCGGCCCATGACCCTCCGGGAGGTCGTGGATATCTACCTGGCCGACTGCGCCGGTCGAGGCAACGCGGCATCGACCATCCAGGCGAAGCGCCTCAAGCTCGCGCATGTCCTCGCCGTCGTCGGAGATGCGCCGGTCGCCGAGTCGGGAGAGGCCGAGGCGAGCCGGGTCCGAGCTGCGATGCGTGCGAGGCGCTACGCGGCCACGACGATCAACCAGACGATGAACGTCTTCAGCATGCTGCTCAAACGCTGCTACGCGTTGCGCCTCCGCAGCACCCCGCCGGGGGAGATCGAGAAGATGCGGGACCGGCAGCCCTCGACCCCGAAGGCGTACGACGACGCGACCTTCCAGGCGCTCGTCGCAGCGGCCAGCGAACTCGGACCCGAATACACTGCACTCTACTTGATTTGCGGGGAGGCTGCTCTGCGGGTGGGCGAACTTATCGGGCTCGAGGTCGGCGACGTGGACTTGGAGCGCCGCACCCTACGGGTCGAGCGGTCGGTGACCCCGACTGGAGAGGTCACTTCGCCGAAGAATGGGGAAGCGCGCACGCTGTCGATGACCGAACGGTTGACCGCCGCGTTAGCTCTCTTGGTGTCGGGACGCCCTAGGCGGGTACCGCTGTTCAGCGGACGTGACGGCGGGCGCGTCAGCCGGTCAAGGGTCCGCAACCGGCTGGGGCGTGTGCAGGCCATGGTCGGCCTGCAGACCAAGGGTGCGCACGTGCTGCGCCACTCCGCGGCGACGTCGGCGTTGGCCGGGGGCGCTGATCTCGTGTCGGTTCAGAAATTGCTGGGCCACCGACACCTCGCCACGACGGTCGCCGCATATCTCCACGATACAGGCGACGCGCAGAGGCGCGCCGTGATCGCCCTTACGACGGCGAGGGCATCGGTCGAGCCCGTGATCACGGACCCGACGCGAGCGCCACGAACTCGGGCACACGCGGGCCGACGCTGATGACGCGTGGCGCATTCGCCATGGCGTAGGCGGGCGGCCACGAGGTCCAGATTGGCGACGTGGGAGCAGTTCTCGAGCGAGGACCCGCTGAATCTGCGAGCGGTCGAGCAGATACTGCTGCCCGCGGAGGCTCAGGAGCGCGTGTTTACGCCGGTGCTGTTAGCCTGGGCTCAGCATGAACCGCGGGTCGGGGGTCTTGAGAATCCATGTATTTAGAACTCGACCGCGAGGCCGGTGATGAGGCCTCCGCGCAGCGGTGCTGCGAGTGGGGTCGCGGTGTAGCGGCGGGCGCGGTCGCGGTGGCGAATCAGAAGTCCGGCGAAGACGGCGGTCGTGATCGTCGCCGCAGCGAAGCTCACCGCGCTGGCGATGAACAGCCCACCGGCGCTGGTGAGCGAGTCGCAGCCGGGGCGATCCTTATCGAAATCGCAGACGCGATCGTCCTCGGCGACCCCCGCCGTGTCGATCGCGTCGGCGCTGCGCTGCAACCACAGGCGGGCGCCGACCATCGTCGCCGCGGACACGACGACGAGTCCGCCGCCGACGCCGAGCCCGGCGTACAGGCCGCGCGGCGGTCGGGTATGTGGCGGGGGCGGCGGAGAGTCGGGCGCCGGCCCGGTCCCCGCGGGCGCCGGCCCGGCTCCCGCGGGCGCCGGCTCGAGGTCTCGCAAGGCGACCCGGAGCCCGTCTCTGCGTGCCTGCAACGACGCGAACTCGTCGGACGACCGGTCAGTGCGACGCTCGAGGTGACGCGTGAGCAGGTCGATGCACTCCGCGAGCATCGAGCGCGCCTCGGCGGGCGGGAGCTCGGCGGCGTGGCGGTCGCACTCGCCGGTGGCGAGGTCGACGTAGTCCTGGCCCCCGGCGCGCAGCCATTCGTCGAGGTCCGATGGCGACCGCGCGACGCGCTCGCGATGCAGCTTCGCGGCCAGGCGCAGCAGCTCGCGCCTGTCGGCGGCGGCGCGCCCGGGCTGGCCGTTCCTTGCGTGATCGAGGGCGCTCTCGTCGCAACGGCTTATGCGGAGCGCGTCGCTGTCGGTCGCGCCAGCGTCCCGGCAGGGGCGGTACGGTGGCTGCGGCGGAGGGGCGAGATCGAGGACGAGCGCGAGCAGGGGGGCCGAGATCGCCATGGAACCCGAGTCTACCCCAGGTGAACTGCGGTAGACTCGGCCTCGACGACATGCCGCGCGGGGAGTCAGAGCGGGACGGGGTGGTTCTGCAGGGGAAGTACCGGCTCGTGTCCCACCTCGGGGCGGGCGGAATGGGCACGGTGTCCGAGGCGGAGCACGTCGAGCTCGGGCAGCGCCTGGCGGTGAAGTTCCTGCGGGAAGACCTGGCGCGCAGGCCGGACGCCGTCCGGCGGTTCCTGCAAGAAGCCCGGGTGCTGGCCAAAGTCCGCCACCAAAACGTCGTCCGGGTGGTCGACACCGGCCAGCACGACGGCTGCCCGTATTACGTGATGGAACTGCTCGAGGGCGAGGACCTGCGCAGCCTGCTGCGCCGCGTCGGGCCGTGGTCCTGGGCGCAGACCCGGGCGGTCGCGCTGCAGATCGGCGCTGCGCTGGCCGCGGCGCACATGCGCGGGATCGTGCACCGCGACCTCAAGCCCGAGAACTGCTTCTGCCTCGCGCCCGAGGGCGGCGACCGCGAGCTGTTCATCAAGGTCATTGACTTCGGCATCGCCAAGGACTCGGCCGGCGTCCAGGGCCAGCTCACCGGCACCGGCGAGCTACTCGGCACCGTCGGCTACATGTCGCTCGAGCAGCTCAATGGCGCGAGCGGGCCGGAGGTCGACGTCTACGCGCTCGCGGTGATGCTCTACGAGATGCTCGCCGGCCAGCTGCCCTACGCCGGCAGCCAGATGGAGGTGATCACCAGGCTCGTCAGTCGCTCCCCCGCGATGCCGCTCGCGCACGCCTGCCCGGGAGTCGCGTCCGCGATCGACGCTCTGGTGATGCGCGCAATCTCGGTGGACCCCGCGCAGCGCTTCGTGGACATGACGGCGTTCACCGCCGCGATCGCGGCGATACCTGCCGACGCGCCGCCGCGGGCCGGGATCGTGGTCCCGGGCCCGGCAGCGCCGACGGGGGCGACCGACATCGGCCACGCGGCGACGATGCTCGCGGCTGCAGAGGCGGTGACGGACACACCGACCGCGGTGCGAGCCCCGTCACCGGCGATGGCCGCGCCGAGCGGCACGCCGACCGCGACGGTCACGGCTGCGGCGCCGAGCGGCACGCCGACCGGGAGGGTCACGGCTGCGGCGCCGGGCGGCATGCCGACCGGGAGGGTCACGGCTGCGGCGCCGAGCGGCACGCCGACCGGGAGGGTCACGGCTGCGGCGCCGGGCGGCACGCCGGCCGGGAGGGTCACGGCTGCGGCGCCGGGCGGCACGCCGCGGCGGATGACATCGATGGTACGGCTCGGGCAGGTCGCGGGCATCGTCGCGCTGATGGGCGCCGGGTGGTGGGCCGGACGCGAGAGCTCGCGCGAGGCGAGCGCACCGGGCGTGCCGGTGCCCGAGCCGACGCCGACGGTCGTCGCGGCTCCGATCGCCACGCCGATCGATCCGCCCGCGGCCGAGGCGCCCGTCGTGGTCGTCGTGCCCCCGCCGTCGCCGACCGCCGACGAGGCACAGGGTGTCTCAGAGGGTGGGGGCGTGCCGGCACCGCCCGTATCCGCGCCTGTCGGGAAACCCGCACTATCGTCAGCGATCGGTGTCAAGACGCAGCGGATGACGCTCGCAGAGCTCAAGCAGATGCTGCGCAAGGCGCTGGCAAAAAAATGTCGATCGGAGGCGACCGACAATGAGGCGTCGATCACGGTGAGGGTGCGCGAGCACAGGATCACCAAATACGAGGCATCCAGCCGTCTGCCACTGAAGAAAGCGTGCATCAACGAGGTCCTCGCCGATCCCAAGTTGTTTCGCCTGGTCGACTTCGATGACGGCACCGAACTGACGGTCCCGATCCCCCGGCAGTCCGGGGGCTGAGCGCCCGCGACAGTCTCAGAGCTCGAGCGTCGAGATCATGAGGTCCTCCGCGCCGTCGCTCGCGTGCCACGCCCCGGGCGTGAACGCGAGCGAGCCGCGCACCCGCGCGACGAGATGCACGCGATGGGCCTCGGCGCGGACGACCGCCAGCCCGGCCTGGATGTCGAGGCCGCCGTGCAGGCTGCTGCAGCGGTGCGCCCCCGAGGCGTCATAGCGGGCGACGAAGACGTCACTGGCGCCCCCGAACGTGAGCACGCCGCCGCCGAAGTCGACCGCGTCGGCGACGTGGCCGGTGAGCACGGCGACGCCGTCGGCGACGACGGCCAGGCCGCCGCGATCGGGCGGCCAACCGGGGAGCGCGCGCGTCCACAGCGGTTCGCCCTGGGCGTCGAGACCGGCGATGAATGGCGTCTCGTGTCCGTCCTGCCCGAGCGCGCCGACGCCGAGGTCGGCGCGCGCGCGCGTGCGACCGACGAGGCGGATCGACCCATCGTCGGCGACCGCGACGGGGCCGTTGCTCTGCTCGCCGGCGCCGGCCAGGGTCCGCGTCCACTGCTGCGAGCCGTCGCGCCCGAGCCGCGAGACGACGATGTCGCCGGGCTCGGCCATGACCCGCACGGTCGTGGCGAGCACGAGGTCCGCGTCGCCGGCGAGCGCGAGGCTCGGCGCCGGCGGGGACACGGCGCCCGAGGGCAGCCGCAGCGACCACGCGGCGCTCGCGTCCGCGTTTACCGCGGGGAGCCCGACGACGAAGAAGTCGGCAGCATCGCCTGCGGGCGCGGCGTCGATGAGGCCGAGGTCACCGACGGCGACCCCCGCGAGGTGCACGCGGCACCCGCTCAGTTCGTCGCCGTCGCAGGCGCCGGTGAGTGCGATGTCCGTGATCCGCTGCTCGCCGGGCGCCCCCACGGTCCGCTGCCAGATCGGCGCGCCGCCGCCCGTCTCGCTGTGAAACGCGACGAAGCCGTCGCTACCGCCCGCGCTGGTCAACTGCGCGGACGGGTCGTCCGCTGCGAGCTCGATCGTGCTGGTGAACGAGCCCGCGAGCAGATAGAAGCCGTCGCCGACCGCCGCGACGTGGAGGTCGCTGACGGCGCCGGCGATGCTGCGCGACCACTGCAGGGCACCGGCGGAGTCGAAGCGGCGCAGCTCCAACATCTCCGCCCCGGCGGCCGCGAGCAGCACGCCGCCGTCGGGCATCGGCGCGAGGTCGACGCGCAGCTCGGCGCCGAGGCTCGGGCTCGGCGCCTGCGCCACCCAATCCGTGCAGCCGCAGCGCCCACAGCGGTCAATGTGCTCGAGCCCGTCCGGCGCGCCGGAGCTCGAGTCGCCGGCGCTCGTGGTCGGCGCGTCGCCGGCGTCCTCGGAGCCGCTTGCGGTCGTCGTCGTCGTCGGGTCGACGGCGATCTCGGGTGCGGCGGTGGTGGAGGCATCGCCGTCGATCTCGATGCCGTGGTAGCAGTCGGGAAGGAGGGCCAGGATGGTGAATATCGCGGTGATGGTGCGCATGGGTCCTCCGGGTCAGGGCTCGAGCTTGGCGATGAAGCCGTCGGCGATGTCGTTCGCGTCATCGAGGGTCACGGGCAAGCCGCCGGGGAGGGTGAAGTCGGCGACGAAGCGGCCGGCGATCACGACCTGCTGGTCTGGCGGAGAGACCGCGAGACCGAGTCCATCGGTCGGCGCGACGACACCGTAGTCGTGGCCCCACGACGGCACGCCGCTGGCGCTCCACCGGGCGTAGTGGGCCGTCCCGGCGTGGCCGGCGTGGACGATGACGTCGCCCGCGGCGTCGACCGCGAGGCGGGTGCCGCCCAGCTCGGGCCGCGCGAGCGTCATGCCGGCGAGCGTGCGCTGCCAGTCCGGGTGGACGCCGGCCGTCCACTGCGAGAGCTGCAGGTCGTCGCCGTCCTCGTACACGACGGTGACCGCCCCCTGCGCGTCGACGCCGACGCCGAGGCCGGCGACCGGCGCCACGGTGAATTCATCGAGGGTGGTCGACCACAGCGGGCTGCCGTCGGCGTCGAGGCGGATGAGCAGCGGGGAGCCGATCGGGCCGGAGGTATGAAGCTGGTTGCCGACCTCGACCTGGCCGCCGAACGCGAGCGCGAGCGCGCAGCCGCCGGCGTCGGCGGCGACGGCGGGGCGCGTCGGCAATTGCACGCCCCACGCGGTCCGGTAGCGCCGGAAGAACTTCGTCACGCCAAGGTCGGCGGCGTCGACCGTCAGCAGGAACGCCTCGTCCTCGTTGATCTCGGTCGTGTAGGTCTGGCCGTCGACCGTGATGCTGCCCGCGAAGGCGCCGGCGACGTGGAGTCGGTCGCCGTACACCGCGAGCCCCGAGGGCACCTGGGCGCCCTGCGCGTCGCCGAGCCGCAGCGTCTGCTGGCAGTTCGTGCCCTGGTAGCGCAGGACCACGGCGTCGCCCGCGTCGAGGCTCGTGACATTGCAACCCGGACCGTCGATGAGCTGGCCCGACAGCGCGCCGGAGACGTAGATATCATCGACACCGCTCGCGGCGATCTCGAGCTCGCCGCCGAGCGCGGGGCCGAGGTCCTTGAGCGCGACGGGCTTGCCGTCCGCGAGGAACCGTGCGAGGAAGGCGTGCGCCGTGACCTCGTCGCCGACGAGCGGCATCAGGCCTCCGAGCTGCATCGTGCCGCGAAACCGGCCGACGGCGTAGACGGTGCCGTCGTCGGTCACGGCCACGGCGGCGACGTGCTGCGCCGCGGCGTCCCCGACGTGCTGCTGCCATTCGGCGTAGCCGCAGCTCGGCTCGCCGTCGCAGTCGGAATCGACGTCGGGATCGAGGCAGTCGTCGGCGTTGAGGTCGGGGAGGACCTGTCCGCCGCACTCGCCCCAGATCAGGTGATTGGGGTCGTTGGGGTCGACGACGCAGACCTTGACGCCCTGGTCGCAGATACCAATGCCGAAGGTCCCCGGGGGGCCCTCGTAGCACGGCGCCGCCATATTCTCGATGAGGCACTCGCCGCCCGGACCGTTGTTCGGGTCGCCGTTGCAATCCTCGTCGTCGGGGGTATTCGGCTGCTCGATCTCGGGGCCGACCTCGCCCTTGCACCCGGTCCACTTGAGGTCGACGCCGCAGAAGTTGGTGCCGGCGTGGCAGATGCCGACGCCCTCCGAGCCCGGCGGCCCGCCGTACTCGCAGGTGTAGGACTCGCCGAACTGGCACTCGCTCTTGTCGCCGCCGCCGAGGTCGACGGTGAGCGGCTTGCAGGCGTCGCCGTTGCCGTCGCAGGCGGCGGGCTGGTCGGCGCCGACGACCTCGAACTCGTACAGCGGGGCGTTCTTGTCGCCGACGATGATGTTCGCCGTGCCCTTGAGCTTGATCGCCGTGCACACCTGGCCGGCCGCGTCGGTGATCTTGGGCTGCGACTCGCCGTCGTAGTCGATCCCGATCGCCTGGACCGTGATCCCGGGCAGCGGAACGCCGTCCTTGTGCACGGTGACGAGCAGGCAGCTGTGGTCGGTCCACGGCTCGTCGACGTTCCACCAGGTGAAGTGCGCGACCTCGGTGACCCACGCGAGCTCCCCCGGACGTCCGGCGGCCGCGACGACGGTGCCGACGCCCTCCTCGCGCCACAGGCCCGCGTCGAGGTCGAACCACCACGCGGGGATGGTGTCACCCGGCGCGGGGCGGCGCGCCGGGTCGGGGTCCTCGGTGCGCGAGCGCGGCAGCGGCAGCTCGACGATCGCGCGGGCCCCCTGCGCCAGCTGCAGCGGACGGCCCTCCTGCCACAGGCTGATCTCCGCCATCGCCAGGGTCTCGAGCGAGACGGCGCTGGCGTCGGCGCGCGTCGCCGTGAGCGGGCCGGGGCCGTCGAGCGGGCGACCGGTCGACTCGAAGGGCACGAGCTGGAGCTCGACGAGCCCGACGACCGGCGCGCCGTCGCCGTCGACCACCCCGTTCGCGGGGATCTGCACGCGCACGCCGGCGTGCTCGACCTGCGCCCCCTGGGCGCTGTCGAAGGCCACGGACGCCGCGACCGGCACGAGGATCGCCCGCGCGCCCATGTGCACGCCGGCCTCGACGTCCTCGAGCACGACGCTGGCCGGCGCGTACCCGTACGCCTCGACGCGCACGACCAAACGATCGCCAGCGACCTGCTCTAGCTGCTCGAGCAGCAGGTGCCCGGCGTTGTCGGTGTGATATTCGAGACCGCGCGCGTACACCCGCGACGGCCGCGTCAGGTGCCCGTCGAGCTCGAGCGCCCGCAGCGGCGTGGCCCCGCCCGGCAACTCGGGCAGCGGGATGGTGACGCGTGCGCGTGGCACCGGCGCGCCCGCAGGGTCGCGGACCTCGAGGAACAGGCTGGTCCCGAGCGGCGCGCGCGGCGTAGATGTGGCGCCGGGCGGCGTGACGTCCTCGCCCGGGTCGACGGGCTCGGCGGGGTCGCTCATGGTGCTGCTGTCGCCGCAAGCGGCGAGCGCGGCGATCCACGGCAGGAGGGCACGGAGAGAATGTGTGGACATATCGTTGGCTTTCTTCGGCGCGCGCAGACAGGAGCCCGTCCTCGACGCGGCGCCGGGGCGCGTCGAGCGGCATGATCGTGTGTGGATATTCTTCTAAAGGTGCTATTCGCCGAAGTTCGGCGGGAGCCGGGTGACAAAGAAGCTGGTGTGCGCGTGCGGGGCGAGGACCTCGGCGCCCTCGACGGTGAACGGTTCGGGGCTGGAGTTCCGTGAGCCGCCGAACAGGACGCCGCAGGGGCTCGCGGTGGGGCTCGCGGTGAGGATCGGCGGCCCGGACCATTTCGGCTCGCCAGCGATGTCGGCTTTGTGCCGGACCTCGAAGTCGTCCGCGGCGACTCGCCACAGATCGACGGTCGAGCCCGACTCGTCATCGGTCTCGAGCGCGAACACTAGCCAGTCGCCCTGGATCGTCATATCGGTGGCGCTTAGTATTTTCCCCTCGTCGATCTCGGCCAGCCCCGGGCCCGCCCCAGGCGGATACGATCGGAGGCGGACCCGATAGTTAAAGGGCTTCGAGTACTCCAGCGAATAGACGGTGGCGCCCTTCGCGCTGAGCGCTGGGGGGGAGATATCTTCAGGGCCTTGAATATCCGAGATCCCGAGTGGGGATAAATTCACCCGGGCGATAAGCGCGGGCGCATTCGGTTGGGTCGCGCCGACCCACACCGCTCCGAGGGTGTTTGGGTCGACGGCGAGGGCCGTAGGGATCACGCCTGGCATCACTTCACAGTGCTCCTTCACCGCGATGCTCTCTGGATTGACGATTGCGAGCCAGAGCTCGTTCGATTCGCACGAGCCAGCCAGGAGGATGTCGTCGCCGACCATCTCGATCTTACTAGGAACCCAGGCCAGCCCGGTCGGTTGCCATGATCGCGGTTTGGCGCTGGCCCGGAGGACCAGGATCCGCGGCGTGTCGGCATCGACGATGGCGACGTCGCCCGCGGCCGTCAGAACCGCGTCCTTGCAGCCGAGCAAACCCGGCTCGTCGAAGCTCTCGATCCATTCGATCACGCCGGAGGCCGCGAAGCGGGCGACGAAGATCGCGCGCTGGTCCGGCTTGGACTCGGCGGACTGATCCTGGATCTCGAGGGTGTCTTCGAACGCCCCGACGACGACGACGCCGCCGTCGTGCGGATCGACGAGGACCTCGCAGAGCTCGAGAAAGTTGCCATCGGTGCTGCCGACGATAGTATTCATCAGGCATACCGGCTCGGGGTCGTATTGGCCGGTCGTTGGCTCCCCGGTCGGGAGGGTCATGCCGTCGTCGTCGTCGGCGTCGCCAGTGGCCTCCGAGGTCGAGCCAGGGTCGGTGTCGGACGCGCTTCCGTCGCCGTACGGGCCCTTGAGCAGGTCGCACAGGGAGGTCGAGAGGAGCAGGAGGGGTAATGTGCGGCTCATGATAGTGGCTCCGAATCAGGGTTTGAGGGGCTTGGGGATGTGTAGGAGGAAGGCGTCGGTGCCGGCGCTGCCGGCGATCGACAGCGGGTCGGGCTGGTCGAGGTGCAACTTCGGCGGGGCGCCGCCGGCGAACGAGCCGGACAGGAAGATACCGTCCGCGACCTCGAGCGCGACGCGGACCCCGGCGAGCGTGCCGGTGTCCGGCCGGGCCGGGACCTGCATCAGCCACGGGTCGACGGGAGCGGCGAACTGATAATGCGCGAAGAACCCCGCCGGGGTATCCGGGGCCGATAGCGGGCTGTCCGGATACTCGATCGCGGCGATCGTGCCCTGGTACTCGCCGGCCACGAGCACGCCGTCGGCGCCATACGGGGCGATCGAGAGCGGCGTGACGCCGTCGCCGTCGGACGCGAACAGGCTCAGGATGTCCTCGTCTTGCCAGCGCCACATGGCGTCGACGTGGACGCGCACGCCGAAGCCGCGATCAGGGCCGCTCGCGGGGTCGTCGATCACGACCGGGCCCTGGTCCGAGGTCTCGATGTTGTTGCAGCCGCGGATCGCGAGGTACACGAGCGCGGCCCCGCCGGCCTCGAGGTCCGCCAGCTTGCACGGGCCCGCATCATCGTTCGAGCCCTGGATCGCGGCGAACTCCTGGACGACGCCGCCGTCCACGCGGGCGAGGAAGACGCCGCTGCCGAACGCCTGGTAGTTGCCGAGGCGGACCGACTCCTGAAAGTCACCGCCGACGTAGACGCCCTGCGGCGCCCGTCGCAGGTGGGTCACCGTCTGCACGCCCTGCGGATCGCCGCCGATCGCGGTCGTGGCAGCGACGACCTGGACGGGGACGAGGCCGGCGTTGAGCGTCAGCAGGAAGCCATCGGTGGACTTCAGAGCCTCGAGGACGATGTCACCCATGAAGGAGTAGCGAAAGCTGCCGCCGATGTACACGCGATCGACCGTGGCCGCGACGCTCAGGTCCTCGAGCTCGGTCAGCGGAGCCTGCGGAAACACCGCGACGTCGACGGTTTTCAGCTGAGCCGTGAGCCGGGCCACGAACAGCGCCTGCGGGCCGCAATTCACCGGGCTGTTGTCCGGCAACATCATCGGTCCGAAGCACTGCCCGGCGATCACGAGCTCGCCGCCGAGGGTCGCCACGGCGATCGCGCGGCCGAGATCGACCTTTTCCGGGTACGTGAAGGAGAACGTCCCGACCGTCGGCTGCTGGCCGGGCTCGTACGTGGCTACGAACAGCGGGCCTCCCGGGTGCTCCACCGCGACGCCCGGGGCGTTCGTCGTCCCGGCCTCGGCCGACAGCGCGTCGCCATTGTGCACCCCGACCAACGCGACGCCGCCGGCGAAAGGCACGATGTCGAGGACGGTCTGCGTCTGGATGCCGCCGAACAGGAGATAGTTGGTGACGGCCTGTTCGGTCGGCCAGCCGTCGCAGTCCTCGTCGAGGTCGACGGCCTCGTCCTCGTCCGTCGGTCCGACCGCGTCTATCAGCGGAGCGTCGACGTCACGGCACTCCCATATGCCGAGGCCCGTGCATATGTTCACCCCCGAGGTGCACGCGCCGAGCGGGCTGTACGCCGTGCACGGGCCGGTTTGGTTGTCGAGGCAGTTCGCGCCGGGCACGTCGTCCTCGATGCCGTTGCAGTCCTCGTCCTTCTGGTTGTTGGGGATCTCGTCCGTGGGCAGGACCTCGTCCTGCTCGCGCATCCATACGTCATTGTCGCACTTGAACGTCGCGGCCCGGCACAGGCCCTCGCCCTTCGTGGCGGCGGGGCCGGCATATTCCTCCTTGATCGCGCCGGGCGGGCCGCACAGCGCGCCCTTCACGATGATGGGCGGGAGGACCGCGCAGTCGGGATCGCCGCAGCCCATGCTGTCGCCCTTCTCGCCCTGCAAGAAGCCGTCGCCGACGACCTCGACGATCGTGCTGTCCTTGAACAGGCTCTTGTAGGTGCCGGCGTAGATCTTCGCCGCGCCGCCCTCGGGGATCTCGACGCAGGCGTGGCCCTGTGCGTCGGTGAAGGCGGTGTAAAAGCCGGCATAGTCGACGCCCTCGGCGGTGACCGGAATGTCCGCGAGGACGACGTCCGGGCCCTGCTCCTGCTCGTGCTTGACCTCGACGTCGAAGCAGTCCTTCTCGCTGCTCGGGACGTCCGCGTTCCACCACGAGAAGTGCGTCACCTCGGCGACCCAGGTCCGGCCCGCGGGGCGCTCGACGATCACGCCGTCGGCCTCGCGCCGCCACTCGCCGCGCTCCAGATCGTACGACCACGCCGGGACGATGGTGCCGGGCGTCAGCCGCGAATAGCCGGGGTGATCGGGCGCGACGAGCAGCTCGAGCGTCGCGCGGGCGCCCTCGGCCAGCTGCAGGCGCCGACCGTCGCGCCACAGGGTGATGTCGGCCATGCGCACGCTCTCGAGCAGGACGCGTTGACCGCCCTCGGAGGCGAGGAGGGGACCCGGCGCCGCCCGCAGCCCGACCGTCGGGTCGGCGGGGTCGAGATCGGCGATCGTGACCGTGAAGTCTTCGCCGACCGATCCGGTGGCGGGGTCGACCACGCTGTTCGTGGGCAGCAATACTTGCACAGCGCCGCGGGTGACGCGGTAGCCGTCCGGCGTGGTCTCGGGGTGCAGCGGCTCGCCGAGCGGGAGGAGGCGGACCTCGTGCTCGAGGTCGGCGCCCGGACGCAGCGTGAGCACGGCGGTCGCGGTGGCGAAGCCGTCCGCCTCGACGCAGGCGATCGTGCGCCCGCCCCGATGGGCGAATTCGGCCGTCCGTCCGTCGTCGTCGCTGTAATGTGGCCGACAATTCGGGCTCGCGGCGGCGCCGGGGCAGGGGCAGCCGATCGCCACGCTGGCACCGGCGATCGGTCGCGCGGCGGTGTCGAGGACGCGGAAAATCAGCCCGTCGACCGAGGCGACGGCCGGAGGGGGGTCGCCGTCGTCACCGGCGCCGCCGTCGGCGTCCTCCATCACCGCCACGCCGTCGTAGCACCCGCCCGCCCATGTCGCGGTGGCGACGGCCAGCCCGATCCAGCGGGGGACTAGTACCGGCGGCCCGAAGTCCTTCCAGGGTTCTCAGGCATGCGCAATCAGCGTCCAGCCGAAGTCCCCGACCAGGGTCTCGACGATGGCGTCACGTGGGCCGCAGAGG
>Ga0075163_10001197_pt1 | contig 34588 bp, 20 predicted proteins | sample JI1023141ADNA_FD_71478 | JGI IMG/M metagenome (GOLD analysis project Ga0075163, IMG submission 71478) | Wastewater effluent complex algal communities from Wisconsin, to seasonally profile nutrient transformation and Carbon sequestration -... | ecosystem: Engineered > WWTP > Effluent > Algae...
GAGCGCCATCGGTTTCTCATGGAAAATGTGTTTACCTTGCAGAATCGCATCGAGCGACGGGATGCTGTGCCAGTGCACGGGCAGGGCCATGAGCACGATGTCGATGGAGGGATCGGCGTTCAGCTCGCGAAAATCGGCGAAGGTCTTCACCTCGTCTTTGCCGTAGGCGGTCGCGATCGTCTTGCGGGCACGATCGAGATTGCGGCGGTTCACGTCGCAGAGCGCGGTGACGCGCACGTCGTCCTGCGTGAGGAAACTCTGCATGTCGCCGTGACCCTGCGCACCGACACCGATGACGCCGACGGTGAGCTTGTTCGAAGGCGTCGTCTGGCCGTTGGCGCCGAGGACGTGCGCGGGGACGAACCACGGTGCGGCTCCGGCAGCCATCAGGGTTTTCAGGAACGAGCGGCGGGGCAGAGCGGTGAGCGGGGACTTGGTTTTCATGGGGACGACTTCGGGGGTGGCAAAGTGGCAAGATGATCGCGGAGCTTCGCATCCAGCAATTCCAACAGTGTGCGCTGCGAGGGATAGGCGGCGAGATTTTTGGCTTCGGCGGGATCGGCGCGGCGGTCGTAAAGCTCGGCGAACGACTGGGAGAAATCGCCGACGGCGCGGGGCGTTTCCCACGTGCGGATGAGCGTCCACTCGGGCGTGATCGCGCCGAGCATCGGGTGCGTGCCGCCGTAGCCGGCGAGGCCCTCGTAGACGAACGCGTCACGCCACGCGGTGGCTTCGCCGCGGATGAGCGGGAGGAGGTTTGCGCCGTGCAACGCGGCGGTGTGCGGCGCACCGGCGAGAGCGAGCAACGTGGGCGCAAGATCGAGGTTGAGGGCGAGGCGCGCCTCCGTGCGCGGAGCGATGCCGGGACCGTAGATCAAGAGCGGCACGCGCACGGAATCGGCGTAGGCGAGGACTTTGCTCGTGAGGCGGTGTTCGCCGAGGAGCCAGCCGTTGTCGCTCATGAAAATGATCCACGTGCGCTCACGGAGCTGCAGGCGATCGAGGGCGGTGAGGAGGCGGCCGACCATCGCGTCCAGCTGTGTGATAACGGCGTAGTAGTCGCGGATGTGCGCACGGACTTTTGCCGGATCGCGGTAGCCGTAGACATCGGCCTGCGCGCGGTTGCGGACTTGGGCGAGGTAGGGCGGTTTGCCGACGAGGTCGCCGGTGACGGTGGGCGGCAGCGGCAGCGTGGCGGGATCGTAGCGGTCGCGAAACTCGGCGGGCGCGGGCCACGCGTGGCGGTCGTCCATGTGCGGGAGCTGGGTCGCGTGAAACAGGAAAAACGGCTCGGGGCGGCGCGCGGCTTCCTCGAGAAACGCGATGGAGCGATCGACGCAGTAGTCGTCGACGTGGGTCGCAGGACGGACGTCACGGCCCTGATCGTGAACGAGTCGGTTGGTGTAGGTGCCGTTGCCGCGGAAGTAACAGGCGAAATCAAAACCGACGGCGGTGGGCGGACCGCCGATGTGCCATTTGCCAGAGTGCGCGGTGCGGTAACCAGCGGCGCGGAGCGACTGCACGAAGGTTGTCTCACCGGCGCGGAGTGGAGCGTCGAGCCCGGTGACACCGTTGGCGCTGCCGTAGCGACCGGTAAGGATCGCAGCGCGTGAGGGACTGCAGAGCGACATCACGACGTGCGCCTGCGTGAAGCGCACGCTGCGGGCGGCGAGCGCATCGAGGTGCGGCGTGTGGATGCGGGGATTGCCGGAGGCGCCGAGGGCGTCGAGGCGCTGGTCGTCGGTGAGGATGAAGAGCAGATTGGGCCGCGGCGCCGGCTCGGCGGCGGGTGCGCGACCGAAGACGATCACAAACACACACAGCGCGAGAAACGAGGATCGCGGCGGCATCGTCGCGCGGACTCAGAAGGCGAGCGTGCTCGTGACACTCCAGCGGCGCGGGGTCTGGAAGACGTAGCGGTATTCGCGGTTCTGGTCGGCATCGGTGACGATCAGCCGATCTTCGGCGAGCAGGTTGTCGAGGTTGAGCTGCAGGCGGAGACTCTGTTTGCCCTTCAGGCGGAGCTGCGTGGAGAGCATGGCATTCACGAGCGTGTAGGGGCTGCCGTAGAGCGGGGCGTTGCCGCGCGAACTGTCGTAACCAACGACGGCTTGACCGCGATAATTGGCGCCGGCGCCGATCGTGAGGCCGTTAAAGCGGGCGACCTGCACGGGGAGGCGGTAGCTGGTGAAGAGATTGCCGGTGTATTCGCGGAGCTGGCGGCGGCTCTGGCCTTCAGCCTGTTTGAAACCGGCGTAGAGTGCGTCGACGAGCGCGACGGCGGAGCCGACGGTGGCGTTGGCAGGGAGACCGCTGCCGGTGGCGGTGATGGGCAGCGCGGCGCTGCGCAGCCAGAGGGCGCGGTTGGCTTCGACGTAGGCGCCGTTGTTGGGCTGGATGTTGGCGGTGACCTGCTTGGTCTGCGCGAAGTTCACGGCGAGGCGCCAGTTCGGCGTGGGGTTGGCGGTGAAATCGTATTCCCAACCCTTGCCGTCGGTGTCCTGCCCGTCCTGTGACGCGGTGGTGACGGATTTTTCCGGCTGGTTGAGCGTGCCCCAGATGCCGTTGATGTAATTGATGAACGCGTTGTCGCGGCCGACGTTGCGGTTGGTATCGGCGGTCTTGTAGTAGGCGACCGAGCCGCTGATGCGGCCGTCGAGGAGGCTCACGCGCACGCCCATGTCCTCGCCTTCGCCGTGGCGGTTACCGAGGAGGCGGCCGTTGATGTCGACGGAGGACTGCGGGATAAAATTGTTCGCGTTGTTGTAATAGAGGCTGAGCTGCTTCGTGGCGTGGAAGACGACGCCATAGGTGCGGGTGTCGCCCTGGGAATAGTTGGCTTTGGCGAGGCGGATGCGCTTCGGGAACAGGCGCGTGACGGGGTCGCGTTCGTCGGCAACGGAGCCGTTGCCGTTGAAATCGGCGGTGGCGAGCCAAGCGCGCTGGCGGTCGTTGCGCAGGCCGCCGGTGAGCACGAGACGGTCGGCAAAGACGCGGCTCTGGAACGCGACCATCATGGAATCAGTGCGCGTGACGTCGTTCGTGGTGGCATCGGTGATACGGGCGAGGCCGGAGGTGACGCCGTTCTGGCCGGTGAGCCAGTATTTGAACGGATCGTGGAAACCGCGCTTGGCGGGATCGCCGCTGGAAAAATCGATGGTGTTGCGGCGGGTGATGCCGTTGGAGCCCTGCGTGAGATCGGCCACGGTGGCGGCAGCGGTGCCGGGCGCGAAAAAGGCGGCGGACGGCGTCATGTTCGTCTCGGCCAGCGTGTCGTTGTGACCACGGTTTTCGCGGCGGGCCCAGAGCCCGGCGAAGGTGTGCTGGCCGAGCCAGCGGTGGGTCTTGCGCAAATCGAGGTCGTAGGAGGCGGTGGCCCGGCCGTCGTCGCGGACCTGGTCGAGGTAGTTCACGTTGAGGCGACCGGTGGTGTAGTATTTGCCGACGTTGGGATTGGGCTGGCCGTTGGGGAGCTGGACGTTGGGGTCGATGAAGAGGCTCGTGTCGTTGAACACTTGCGGGCGAGCGGTGGCGCGCTGCTCGGTCTGGCGGTTGACAGCGAGCTCGACGGAGAGACGGCCGATGCGTTGTTCGAGGAAGACGCCGTAGTTGTAGTAGAAGAAATCGCTCGTGAAACCGGGACCCGAGACGGTGGCGTTGCGCGGGAGAATCGACGGATCGGTGATGGCGGACGTGTTGTTGCCGAGCGCGGGCGAAGCGGGGCCGGAAGTGGTGAGGCGGCTGTTGAAAAGCGAGATGGGGCCGAGGCCACTGAACGGATCGTAGAACGGCTGGCGCGCGGTGTTTGCGGCCGTGCCAGCGGCAGCGGCGCCATAAGTGGGCGAGAGCACGCGGCCGGCGGCGACCCACGAGACGAAACGCTCCTGCGCGGGCCAGGGCTGGGCGACGACTTGGCGGACGTCGCCGTATTCGCCGTCGAAGCGGATCTCGGTGTTTTTCAGCGGGCGATACGTGAGGGCGAGCGCGCCGGCGTAGCGCTTCAGCGAATCGAATTCGCGCCAGCCGTTGCGGTCCTGCGCGAGGAGATTGGCGCGGGCGGCGAGTTTTCCGGGGATGAGCGTGCGCTCCAGATCGACGGTGCCGCGGTAATCGTCCCAGCTCGCGACACGCACGCCGAGGGTATCGGTGCGCTTGCCGATGCGGGCGCGCTTCGTGGTGGTATTCAGGATACCGCCGGGGCCGCCGATGCCGAAGAGGATGGAATTGGGGCCGCGGGAAAAATCGAGACGCTCGATGTTGTAGCTGTCGCTGGAGAGCGACCAGGAGAAGTAATTGCGGCCGAGCGAGGCGCCGGTGAAGCCGCGGAACTGGAGCGGGAGGTCGTTGCTCGTGATGACGTTTCCGGTGTTGTCGGTGGTGTCGATCGCGCCGTTGAGCGAGTAGACGAGGGCCTCGGTGACGTTGATGGCGCCGATGTCGTCGAGAAATTCTTTTGTGAAAACGGAGATCGCAGCGGGCGTATCGCGGAGAGAGGTGTTGAGGCGGGAGCCGGCGAGCGTGCTGGTCGCGGTGTAGCCGGAGTCTTTGTCGGTCTGCACCTCGAAGGGCGAGAGGGTGATGGGCGCGGCGTCTTTCGGATCGGCCGGCGCGGTCTGGGCGACGGCGGGGCCGGCGGACAGCAGCGCCAGGAGGGCAGGCAGCCAACCGGCGGACGATTTTTTCGAGTCGGGGGTTTTCATAGTTTCAGTTTTCGGAGCGGGCTTGGTGGAAGGGGCGCCGCCGACCGGGACGCGATGGACCGTGAGGGTGCCGGTGCGCTCGTCGCGCACGACGACGAGGCCGGTGCCGCGCACGAGGAGATCGAGGGCGGCACGGGGCGCGTAGGTGCCGTGCACGGCGGCCGTGCGCACGCCGCGCACGGTGTCGGCGAGAAAGACAATTTCCAAACCGCCCTGCTGCGCCGTGCGCTTGAGCGTATCGGCCGCCTCGCCGGCCGGCACATTGAAGACGCGGGCGGAATCTTCGGTCGCGGTGGCGTGCACCGGGAGACGCGCGGCCAACGCGAACGCCAGCAACCGCAGCGCAAACTGCGCCTTGGCCAGGAAACCGGGAATACGAACGAACGACAGACGGGACATCAGGGGGTGAACAGGGTGGGTCCGCACACGAGACGGTTGAGCGCGGCAAATCCCCCAAAGGCCGGATGCAGATTTTAAAAGAAATCTGCGGTAGATATCGGTCCGCCGACTATTTCGCCGCGCGCAGCACGATCTCGTAATCGCCGCGATGCTCGGCCTGCAGACCGGCGGCACTCGCGACGAGACTCACGAAGCCCTCGAGATTGTCGGAGCGGATCGACGCCACGATGGGCACGCGGGCGCGGGAAGGATCGGCGAGGACGAGCTGCACGCGGTTGCGGCGGTTGAGCTCGGCGAGAACGTCGGCGAGCGGCGTCGACGCAAAATCGAGGAGCTGCGGCTGCCACGCGCGGAGGCGTGCGAGCTCTGCCGCAGTGGTGCGCACCACGTGCGGAGTCGCGTGCGCGGCGAGCGGCACGGTGGCGCGCTCGCCGGCGGCGACGAGCGGCGAGGCCGGTGCGGCAGCGGGTGATGCGGCGGCGAGCGCAGGCGGAGGTGCGACTTGGACTTTGCCCTCGGTCACGAGCACTTCGACGGACGAGGAATCGAGACGGACATTGAAGGCCGTGCCGACGGCGCGCACCGCCACGCCGCGGGCGTGCACGACGAAGGGGCGCGCGGGATTTTTCTCCACGGTGAAATGGGCTTCACCGCGGCGGAGCACCACGCGGCGTTCGCCGGCGGTGTAGTTCACCTCGATCTCGGCGTCGCGGTTCAACTCGGCGACCGAGCCATCATCGAGCACGCGGCGTTCGTAGCCGCCGATCTCAGCGCGAGCCACGGTCGTGGCCGGCGGCGTGGCTGCGGTGCGCTGCCAGAGCGCGCCACCCGCGAGCGCGAGCGTCGCGGCCATCGCGGTCAAAATCGCGGGCCGCAGCCAACGCGGGCGCACGGCCGGTTTCGCGAGCACGTCGGGATTCGGCTCGGTGCCGTGCTCGGGGCGCCAATCGGCGATGGCATCGAGACGCGTCCAGCCCTCGCGGTGGCGAGCGAACCACGCGCCGTGCCGCGGATCGGCGGCGAGCCACTGGAAAAATTCGTCCTGCTCGGCGGCGGTCAGCCCGCGGTCGTGTTTCGTGAGCCAAGCGGCCGCCTCGCGGCGCGCGCGTTGATCGGCGGGATCGGACGGCGTGGAGTTCATCGCGGGGAACCCGGACCATCGCCGTGCTCGGCGAAAAAATCGGTGCATTTCTCGATACCGATCGTGATCTGATTGGAGACGGTGCTTTCGGACAGGCCGAGGCGCTCCGCGATCTCGCGCTGCGAGAGCCCGTAGAGCTTGCGCAGGGTGAGGATTTGGCGGCAACGGGCGGGCAGCGACTGGATGGCTTCGGTCAAAAGGGCGAGTTCCTGATTGCGCGCGACGGTCTCGGACACGCCGTCGCACTCATCCAAGACGTGCAGGGCGTCGAAATCCCCCAAAGAATCGGTGCGGGAAACTTCGTGGCGGCGCAGCCGGTCGAGCGCGAGGTTGCGCGCCGTGGCGAAAAGAAACGCTTTCGGCGCGGTGAGCACCCCGCTCTCCCGGGCCCGCAACACGCGCACGTAGGCTTCCTGCACGAGGTCGTCGATATCGAGCTGGTTGGCGAAACGCCGCTGCAACCACGCCCGCAACATCGGCTCGTGCGGTTGCACGTGGTCGGCAAACCAACGGGCGGATTCAGGGTCGGCGGGGGGCATGGGCGGCGAAAAAACGCGCACGAAAAAATCGAACGACGCTTCTCGCGCGGCGATGTGCGGAAGTTCCCCGCGGATGTCGAACGCATTTTCAAATCGCCCGGCGTCACGGCGAAAATCGTGCGCCGACTGGATTGATCATTCGGAAAAAGGCGCTCACATCCACGCGCGATGGTTTTCCCGTGGCCCCTGTTCACATGAAGGCTCCCCTCCGGGCGCTCTGCGTTTTCCTCCTGCTCGTGGCCGGCTCGGCCGCAGAGGAGCGAGGTGTGCCCGCGGGGGTGTTGACGCGCATCGCGGAGGTGCGGGGGCTCGCGCGGGAGGAAGCCGCGCAGGGCAGAGAGGTGCGGGTGAGCGGCGTGATCACGTGGCGCGGTCCGGGTGGCGCGATCATGGTGCAGGACGCCACCGCCGGAATCTGGGTCGGGATCAGTCGCGCGAAGAGAAATCAAATGTGGGCCATGAACGAGGCGGAGACCGAAGCGCTCCGCGTCGGGCAGCGGGTGGAGATCGAGGGCATCAGCGATCCGGGAGGCTATGCCCCCGTGATTCTCCCGCGCACGATCCGCATCCTCGGGGAGCAGGGGCTCCCTGCGCCGCGCCCGATGGTGTCCGCGCGATTCTACAGCGGAGCGGACGATGGCTTGCGCGTCGAGGTGCGGGGCGTCGTGCAGGGTTTTCAGGCGGCCGAGGGCGGTTGGCTTCTGCACCTCAACGCGAATCCCGGCCGCTCGACGGTCGAGTTCCCGGGATCGGCGCTGCAAAACCCGGCGGATCTCGTGGACGCGGAAGTGCGGGCAACGGGAGTCGCGGTGAGCCGCTTCAATACCCGGGGCGAAATCACCATGCCGCGTCTGTTCGCCAACGACGCGAGCGATCTCGTGGTGGAGGTGCCGGCGGTGGCTCCTTTTGCCGCGCCCTTGGTGCCACTGGACCGGATTCTCGCGTTTCGCCCCGAGCCGACGGGACCGCACCGGGTGCGGGTGGCCGGCACGGTCACGTTCGCGCTGGCGGGGAAATTCCTGTATCTACAAACGGGTGACAGTGCGGTGCGCGTGGAAACCCGTGCGGAAGACGTTTATGAACCGGGCGACCAGGTCGAGGCAGCCGGCTTCGCGGATATGACGCGCCATGTCGGGACGCTGGCCGAGGCGCAGGTGCGCAAAGTGGGCCGCGGTGCGACGCCGGAGGCGGTCGCGATTACGCCCGAGGAAATCATCGCGCTGAACACCACGGCGATGACCACGGGTCAGTTGGCCAAGCCGCACGATTTCGACGGGCACCTCGTGCGCTTCCGGGCGACCCTGCTCGCCGTGCAGTCGGCGACGGACCCGCGGCAACCCGTGCGCCGGCTCACGCTCGCCCGCGGCGAGATGATCCTCGGCGCGATCCTGCACGCGGGAGAGACGGCGGCGCTCGATGCGCTGCGGCCCGGAAGCGTTTTGGAGCTCACCGCCATCGTGCAGTTGGAATACACCCCGGTCGAAGGCTCACGCCGGTCGTTGGTGCCGAGCCGGCTCGACGTGGTGTTACGGCGCGCTGCGGACGTGGTCGTGGTGACGGCGCCTTCGTGGTGGACGCCCGGCCGCTTGCTCGCCGCGGTGGCGATCGTCGTCGTCGCGCTCGGCGCAGCGTTGATCTGGGCGTGGCAACTGCGCCGTCAGGTGCGGCGAAAAACCCACGAACTTGCCGCCGAGATGCGGGCGCGGCGCGATGCGGCGATCGAGTTTCAGGCGACGTTGCGCGAGCGCAATCGCCTTGCGGCGAATCTCCACGACACGTTGCTACAAACGCTCGGCGGGATTGGATTTCAGATGGAAGCCTGCGAAGCGGAGGCGGCCGCACCGGCGCGCGACGGGCAGGCCGCGGTGCATTTGCCGGTGGCGCGCCGGATGCTCGATCACGCGGTGGACGAACTGCGCAGTTCGGTGTGGGCGCTGCGCAGCCTGCCGCTCAACGGCCAGGCGCTGCCCGACGCGTTGCGCGCGCTGGCGGAGCGCGCCGGAGCGGGACAGGCGGTGCGCATCGAGGTGCAGACGGCGGGCGAGCTCGCACATGTGCTGGATTTCGTGGCGGGCAATCTTCTGCTCGCGGCGCAGGAGGCGTTGCACAATGCGCTGAAGCACGGCCGACCGCACGCCATCACGATCGAGGCGCGACCGGCGGACCGGTCTGACTGGATCACACTGACGGTGCGCGACGACGGCGGCGGTTTTTCACCCGGTGCACAGGTGGGCGCGGCGCAGGGGCATTTTGGCATCGCCGGGATGCGTGAGCGCATGGAGCGGTTGAATGGCACCATCGAGATTGTGAGTGCTCCCGGCCAGGGCACGACGGTCCGCTTCGAAGTGCCGTTGCGATCCTACGATGAAGAACTCGTCTGAGTCTCCGGCGCGATTTGGCCGATCGGCCAATTGCCTACGGACCGAGGCAGCGGCTACGCTCACGCCGACCTCGCTCGCTCCCCTACCCGTGTCCAACACCACTCCCATTCGACTCCTCTTGGTGGATGATCACGCCGTGCTGCGCGCGGGGTTGGCCAACGTCTTGAATTTCGATGCGGGCCTGCGCGTCGTCGCTGAAGCGGATGATGGCGAGGCAGCGATCAAGGCGTGGCGCGAACACCAACCCGACGTGATGCTGCTGGATTTGAGCATGCCGGGCATCGACGGGATCGAGACCCTGCAACGACTGCGACGGGAGTTCCCAACTGCGCGGGTGCTCATGCTCACCTCGTCGGAGGCGCCCGAGGATGTGCGCCACGCGCTGGCGGCGGGCGCGTGCGGTTACGTGACGAAGACCGTGCGACGCGCGGAACTGGTCGCCGCGATTCGCGAGGTGCATGCGGGGCGCGCCATGATCGGAAAAGCGGTCGCGGAGCAAATGGCGGCGGCCGAGGAGAGCGGCACGATTTCCCGGCGCGAATTGGAAGTGCTCGGGCTGGTGCGCCAAGGATTTACGAACGCGGAGATCGGGCGCTTGCTCGGAATTTCGGAACGCACGGCCAAGGCCCACGTGGGCGCGCTGCTCGTGAAGTTGCAGGCGGCGGATCGCGCCGAGGCGGTGGCGCGCGGCTTCGAGCGCGGGCTCCTGAAGGCGTAGAGTGGCCGTCTCGCCGCAGAGGCCACGGGCCTCACGACCCAGGCACCCCACCCGCGACCTGAGCTATCTCGCCCTGAACAGCGTCACTCACGCGGAGGCGCCCCGTCCGAGCTTGCCGATAACCGACACGAACTCCGCAACCTCGCCGTCGATCCGCGACACGGCGACCGACAGGCCGCCCTGCCGCCGAACTCGATGCGTGGCTGAGACAACAGGGCGATGCCCAAACGCTCTTTGGTAAACCGCTCCTCCTTGGCGAACCGGTCACGATCGTCGTGCCCGCCAATGCGGCGAAAAAGAAGGCGCCCTGACCCAAACCTCCCCCTCCCCGTAAAAATCAGCCGCGAAGATCGGAAGCTCCGACCGCACCACCACATCCTCCACCGGTTTGCGGGCGAGGGGATTGGCCGATCGGCCAATCGCGCGGAGTCGAACGATCAGGCACACTACGGCGTTTTCTGAACCGCAAAAAAATTCGCGCCCTTCCCCCGATGAACACTCCGTCACCCTCGCTGCTCAGCCGCCGCCGGTTTCTTGCCACCACCGGCGGAGCCTTGGCTTTCCCTCTGATTTTCCCGGGGTGTGCCACCGAGCCCCGTCGGCGCGTGCGACCCTCGAACCGCATCCACCTCGGTATCGTCGGCTGGGGCCTGCAGGGTCCGTCGAACATCCGGACATTTCTGCACGAGGAAGATTGTCGCGTGGTCGCGGCGTGCGACATCGATCGGACGCACTTGCAGGCCGCGTTGGACACCATCAACGGCCACTACGAATCCAAAGACTGCAAAGGCTATCACGACTACCGGGAGATGCTGGCCAGCGACGATCTCGATGCGGTGGTGCTCGCCGTGCCGGATCACTGGCATGAGCTCGTCGCCACAGAGGCGGCCCGACGGGGCCTCGACATTTACGGCGAGAAGCCGCTCGCGCAGACCATCGCCGAACAGCAGTCGATTGTCCGGGCCGTGCAGAAAAACAAAGTCATCTGGCAAACCGGTTCGTGGCAGCGCTCGCTCCCTTCGTTCCGGCGCGCCGCGGAGATAGTCCGGAGCGGGCTGCTCGGAGAAATCACCCGCGTCGAAGTCGGCCTGCCCGCGGGCCACAACGACCTCGCCAAGACCAAGGAATTTATGGAGCCCACCGCTCCGCCGGCGGAGTTGGACTACGAGCGCTGGATCGGACCGTCGCGGATGGAGCCTTACATCAAGGCCCGTGGGCACATGAACTGGCGCTGGAACTACAATACCGGCGGCGGCCAGTTGATGGATTGGATCGGCCACCACTGCGATATCGCGCACTGGGGACTGGATTTTGATCGGTCTGGCCCGTCCGAAATCGAAGCGCAGGCAGAGTTTCCCGCGGCCGGCGCAATCTGGAACACGGCCACCAAATACCGCATCGAGCTCAAGTATCCGCGGCGCATCGCCATGACCATCGCCGGCGGTCACCCCGACATCAATAATGGCACCAAGTGGATCGGCAAAGACGGCTGGGTCTATGTCACGCGCGCCGGCTTCGACGCCTCCAACCCCGAGTGGAAGAAGAGCCCGGCGCTGGCCAATGCGCTCGTCAAAACGAAGCTCCAGCAATCCAGCACCCATCACCGCAATTTCCTCGATTGCATCAAATCACGCCAGCCCACGGTCACGCCGGTGGAAACGGCGCATCACTCCGCGATTCCCGGCCACCTCGGCCTGATCGCGATGAAGACCGGCCGCAAGATCCGCTGGGATGTGGCGTCGGAAACGATCATCGGCGATCCCACCGCCAGCAAACTGCTCTCCCGTGACTACCGCGGGCCGTGGAAGATGAGCTGATTGTCCGATCGGCCAATAGCGGAGCGCAGCGGGGCCTGCGATACTGGGGGAGTTCTTTCGTTCACGTTTACTCAACCCTCTCAGTCGAACCCCATGAAATCCCTTCGTTACGCTTTTCGCGTGGGCGCTCCCGCCGCGCTGTCTTTGGCCGCGTGCTGCCTGGTGCGCGCGCAAGCCGTGCCGACGCCAACCAGCACGCCCGCTAACGAGGAGGCGGTGGTGCTCTCGCCTTTCACCGTCTCGACCGACAAAGATACCGGCTACGCGGCCACCGAGACGCTCGCCGGCACGCGCCTCCGCACCAACCTGCGCGATATCGCTTCGTCGATGTCAGTGCTCACGCCCGAGATGCTCCGCGACCTTGGCGCCAACTCGCTCGACGAGGCCGTCGATTTCTTGCCGAGCAGCGACAAGTTGACGACCTCCCAGGGCAACATCAGCGGCAACGGAAATTTCGACGGCTACAATTTCCGATTCGGCAACGGCCAGCAGTTCTCGATTCGCGGGGTCCAAGTAAACGGCTACTCCAGCGACTTTTTCGACACCCAGGCACCGAGCGACCTGTTCAACACCGAGAGCCTCACGATTTCCCGCGGCCCAAATTCGATCCTCTTCGGCACCGGCGGTCCCGCCGGAACCGCGCTCGTGACGAGCAAACGCGCACTGGTGAACCGGACGAAAACGCAGCTTACGTTGCAGACCGACCGATGGGGCACGAAGCGCAGTGCGCTCGATCACAATCAGGTTCTGCTGAAGGGAAAAGCGGCGCTCCGCATCAACGCGCTGACGGAAGACCGTAAAGAGTTTCGCACCAATGAGGGCCAGATGCAGCAGCGCCTAGCGCTCGCGCTCACAGTCAAGCCCCGCGACGGCACCACAGTCTCCGTGCTGCATGAAAATTGGCAGTTTGCGCGCAACCAGGTCGCGATGAGCCCGTGGTTTTCCAGCGGACTGGTGAGCTGGGTCGCCGCCGGCCGACCGACGGTGGACTTTGTGTCGGCGGATCGGGCGTGGAACGCGGGCGGGCGCACGTTTGTCGATGCCAACGGTCGTCCGGTGCCCGTGGCGGCGGGCGTTGTCGATGCCGACGGTTTCGTCGATGCCCAGGCCGACTTCGACCCGAAGAACTTCTTGGTCCAGAACAACACCCCGGGGAATTTCTACTTGTCGGGTCTCGGCTTGGCGAAACCCGTCTGGAATCTCCGCTATCAGCCGACAATCCGGGACGATACGTTTGACGGCATCACCGGGCGCAACTCGGCGCCCAATGCCTTGAGCCTCGTCGATCAGTTCCAGATTCCGCTCGATGCGAATTTTGTGGCGGGCAGCCGGGAGCATCCCAGCTACGAAGCGTGGGGCGGCTGGACGCAGGCCTTCTTCGAGCAAAAAATTGCCACGGGACTCTATCTGGAAATCGCGGCGAACTTCGCGGAAAAGCGGGTCTCCGTCAGCCCGCTCCAAGACAACTACGTCAAAGTCGATGTCGCCAAGTATCTGCCGGATAACTCGCTCAATCCGGGCTACCTGAAGCCTTACACGGAAATCACCCCCCAACTGAACACCGACCAAAGCCGCAGCCAAGACCTGCGCGCGACCCTCTCCTACGAACTGAACGCGACGCGGTGGAATGCCTGGCTCGGCCGCCACAGCTTTGCCGGCCTCTGGCAGCGGAGCGTGGCGAACAGCCAGGTGGACCGGAAAAAGGTCTTCAACATGGCGAGCGTCGGCCAAACCGCCGGCGGTTGGTCGGTCGATCCCGAAGCGGCGCAACATTTCCTCCAGATTCGCCGCTACATCATCAACGGCGCGGTGGAGAACCTGATGGATCCGAAAACGTTGATTGAAAAGATGAGCACGACCGCGCAGCAGGGGACGCTGGCCGGCTCCGCGAGCGCCGTGCAACCGGCGATCAATCAGACGGTGCGGCTCTTCGCCGTCGGCCAGAAATCGCGCCAGGAAACGGAAAGCCAATCGTTCGCGTGGCAGAGCTACTGGCTGAAGGAACGCTTGGTGACGACGATGGGCGTGCGCAAAGACGAGATTGAGACGCGCGCGCTGCAAGGCGGACGCACTGACTACAGTCCCGCTATTCCGATCCCCACACCGCTCCCGGCCGGTCAAAGCTTGGCGAACTACAGTTACTTCACGTCGACCGCCGACTTGGTGCTGCCCTCGACGGCGATCATCAACTCGGGCGTGACCAAAACATTTGCCGGAGTCTTCCATGCCGCGCCTTGGCTCTCTTTGACCTACAACGCATCGGCCAATTTCACTCCGGCCGGGGCAACTACCACGGACATGATGGGGCGTCCCAAAAGAAATGCCGAGGGCACCACCAAGGATATGGGCCTGCGCTTCTTCTTCCTGAACAACCGCGTTATCGTCAGCGCGAATTATTTCGAAAACAAAGTGCTCAACAACGGTGCGGGCGCGGCCGGCTTCAATGCCGGCTACGGCACCATCATCACCACGCTCCGCACCAACTATAAAAATCGGGGCGATTCTCACTTTGCCACGATGCTGGATGCATATCCATCCGAGTCTCCGAATGTCGGTTCCTACAGCAACATCACGACCTCCGGCAACGAGGTCAGCATCACCCTCAATCCCAGTCGAAATTGGCGGCTGCTCCTGACTGGCAGCAAAAACAACATCCAGTCGACCGACCTCTATCCCGACGCCTACGAGTTCCTTTTCACCAAAAATCAGTTCAGCGATTTCACCGGTGCCGCGACGTGGAAAACCATGCTCGCGGAGCTGCAGAAAGTTTCCGGTGGTCAAAGGTCGTCCCAGTTCGATCTCGATCCCAACAATGCCGCCGACCGGCAACAGGCGACCGCGGATGCCACCACGATTGCCAACAACATCACGGCCATGGAAAGGCGCTGGAGTGACGGCCAAGCGCTGGACGGAGCACGGCTCGCGCCCAACGGCGAATATGCGGCCAATGCCCTCGTGAACTACTCCTTCACAGAGGGAAAACTAAAGGGCCTGGGCGTCGGGATGAACGGTCGCTGGCGCAGCGGCGGGGTCGCCGGTTACTACCGGCTGCCGAATGCGGTCACCGGCACGCCGGAAGGCGTGCTGGACATTAAGCGGCCGATCAAGGGCGACGCGTTCCTCGAGTTTGGCGCCATGATGTCCTACCAGTGGAAAATCTCCAAACGCCTCGCCGCTCGCCTCCAGCTCAACGTGGAAAACCTCTTCGACTACGACAAACTGCTGCTGCGCGCGGTCGGCACCGATTCTGCCGCCGTTTTTGGAACCCAATACGCCTACGTCCCGCTGCGCTGGGAGCTGCGGCGCCCGCGCAATTTTAAGCTCTCCGCGACGTTCGATTTCTAAACTGCACACGGCCCCGCCATGTTCGCTCCGCTCCTCACTTCGCTCCCTTTTCAGCTGAGGCGCGGACCGGGCCGCGTCGCGCTTTTTGGCAAACACTGCGCAGATCATGCCCGGCTCCCTCTGGCAGCGTTTCCCGCGAGGGAATCGAGCTTGAACTCCCGTGCTCCAAGTTGCGCTCTACACTCGTCTGCTGCGGCGGCCGGATCGCGGTGCGCCAGCTCCTTTTCTTTCTATGAAAACTCCGATGAATCGTCGTGAATTTCTCAAAACCTCGGCGGCGGTGGCGGCCGCGGGGTGGGCACTGCCCTCACTCACTTCGTGCGCAGGGCCCTCGGTGGCGCGCGTGCGGCGGCCCAAGCCGTCGGACCGCATCAATGTCGGCATGATCGGCTTTGGCACCATCGCCCACGAGAGTTCCATGAACTTCCTCGGCGACACGCGCGTGCAGATGGTCGCCGTGGCCGATCCCGTGTCCGACCTGCCCAACTACGGTTATAAAGGCGAACTGCGCGGCGGGCGCCTGGTCGGCCAAAAGAAGATCGAAGAGTTTTACGCGCAGCAGTCGAAAGGCGGAAAGTTTAGCGGCTGCCGCGTGTATGAGGATTTCCGCGTGATGCTCGACAAAGAGGATCTCGATGCCGTCTACATCGCGACCCCGGACCATTGGCACTGCGCCGCGGCCGTGATCGCGGCGGGCAAAGGCAAACACATCTACGGGCAGAAGCCCCTCGCCGTGACGGTCGAGGAAGGCCGGCGCATCGCCGATGCCGTCAAGGCCGCGGGCGTCACCTGGCAGACCGGCAGCCAGCAGCGGAGCTCGGCCTTTTTCCGCACGGCGTGCGAATACGTGCGCAACGGCCGGCTCGGCAAACTCCGCCGCATCACCGTCGGCCTCCCCGACAAGGGGCACAACGACTGGTCCGGCCTCGCCAAGCGCAAGGCCCCCGAGACGCCGCCGAAAGAAGTGAACTACGATCTATGGCTCGGTCCCGCCCCGGAGCGTCCGTATTGCCCGGCGCTCATGCCGCTCAATTGGCGGCACAACTGGGACTATTCCGGCGGCAGCGTCACGGACTGGGGCGCGCACCATTTCGACATCGTGCAGTGGGCCCTCGGCATGGACGACTCGGGTCCGGTGCTGATCGAAAACGTGGTCGCAAAACTGCCGCCGCAAACCGACCTCTACAACACGCCAACCTCCTACTCGTTCGAAGTCGTCTACGCCAACGGCGTGCGCCTCTTCGTCAACAGCGCCGCCGAAGAAGGCATCCGCTTCGAGGGCGAAGGCGACAAGTCGATCTTCGTCAAACGCAACAAAATCGAGATCAAGCCCGAGTCGCTGCGGCTGGAAAAAATCCGCGACGACGAAATCCGGCTCTACGAGAGCAAGGTGCAGGAGTGGAACTTCATCGACTGCGTCTACAGCGGAAAGCCGACGATCTCGCAGCCGAGTTTTTCGCACCGGGCGATCACCATCGCGCACGCCGCCAACATCGCGATTCGTCTCGGCCGATCGAGCGTGCGGTGGAATCCGGCCGCCGAGCGCTTCGTCGACGATCCGGCCGCCGATAAACTCCTTTCGCGTCCGATGCGCAAAGCTTACGCGGTCTGAGCGACTCATCACCATGAAGCGATTCGCTCTCCTGTTTCTCGTGGCGTCGGTCGCGCACGTGGCGTATGCGGCCGAAGCGGCTCCGACCGAAAAAGCGGTGCCGTTGCACGTCCTCGCGAAAGCGCGGGGGATCGCCTTCGGCACCGCCGTAGCCGCGCGGCCGCTCGAAAACGATGCGACGTATCGCGAAGTTCTCGCGCGCGAATTCTCGATGGTGACGGCGGAAAACGAGCTCAAGTGGGCGACGGCCCATCCGGCCGAGGGCAAGTTCAACTTCGCCCCGGCGGACCGCATCGTGGAGTTTGCGGAGGCGCACAAGATGCAGCTACGAGGACACACGTTGTGTTGGAACGCGGACCGTTACCTCCCGAAATGGCTGCTCGCGCGGGTGTTCACCCGCGCCGAAGTCGAGACACTGCTGCGAGAGCACATCCGCACGGTGGTGGGCCGCTACCGGGGGCGCATCAAATATTGGGACGTGGTCAACGAGGCCGTGGCGAACGACAATCGCCCGGGTGCGGCGCCGCTGGTGAATGAGTTTTGGAGCAAACACCTCGGCGAAGACTACATCGCGCTGGCGTTTCGTTTCGCACACGAAGCCGACCCGGGCGCCGTGCTGTTTTACAATGACTACGATCACGGCGATGCCCTCGGGGCTAAGTCGGAGCGCATCTACGGCCTGCTGAAAAAGCTGCTCGCAGCCGGCGTGCCCGTGCACGGCGTCGGCCTCCAGATGCACTGCAATCTGCGCAAGCCTCCGGTGCGCGAGGCGGTCCTGGCCAATTTGAAGCGGCTCGCGGCGCTCGGACTGCGCGTGCACATCACAGAACTCGACGTCGATATTTTCGGCGTGCCGGGTTCGGTGGAGCAGCGCCTCGCGCAGCAGGCGACGGTTTATCGCGACATCGTGAGTGCCGCCGTGGAGAGCAAGGTGTGTGACGCGATCGTGACGTGGGGGTTCTCGGACAAGTTCGTGCAGCGCGGGCTGAACATCCGCCACAAGCAGCCGGAAAATGCGCCGACGCTGTTGTGGCTGTTCAACGCCGAGTATCGACCGAAGTTGTCCTACGCCGCCGTCGCCGAGGCTTTGCGGGCGGGGCGGTGATACCAGGCTACTTTCAAGGTGAGCCCAAAGGCGGCTTGCTGTAGGAGCCTGCTTGCAGGCGATTCAGGACGTGAAAAATCGCCTGCAAGCAGGCTCCTACCGCCGAGCCAGTAAAACTTCGGGTTGAAAACGAATTAGCATGAGGACGTTTCTCCGACGGACTCGCGGGCTGAATCGTCGCGCGCGCCCAGGGACCCACGCGGTCAGAATTCAAACGTATTGGTGAGCACAAACTGCCGCGGGTCCTGATAGCGGTAGGTCAGCGGGGCGAGCGTCGTGGGGTGCACGTTGTTCACGACGAGTTCGCGCTGATCGAGGAGGTTTTTCACGTTGAGTTGGACCTGCCAGCGGACTTTCCGCTGCGCGAGCGGCAGCGGGAGCGTGTAGGTGAGCTGGAGGTCGTAGACGGCCTGATCCTTCGCGTTCACGGTGGCGACTTGGTTAATCGTGCGGTCGTTCCACGCCGCCGTGTAGTCAGCCGCGGTGGCCAGCGTGTAGTCGGTGCGGGCTCCCGCGACACGACCGTAGCGCAGCCGAGTGCCGGCGCCGACCGAGAGACCCTTCAGCGTGCCCGTGCGAAAATCGTAACGCGTGCGGAGATTCACACTGTGCAGCGGATCGCCCACGAAGCGGCGGCCTTCGAAGACGTGCGGGTTGTCGAAGAACAACTGCTCGGCGTCGGCGAGCGCTTCGTTGATACTGTCGGTGTTGACGGTGAAGTCGCCGGTCGCGGCGATCTCGGCGGGCGTGCGCCAATTCGTGGAGCCGGGCGCGCGTTCCACGGCGGCATTGGCGGTGTTTTGCGTGAGCGAGTAGTCGGCGAAGCCTTTCCAGTAGGCTTTGTGCGTGTCGAGGTAGGCGCGGTATTCGGAGGCGATGTTGGTGCGAGTGGATTCGTTTTTCGAGTAGTTCACCGAGACGGACCAGCCGGGCAAAATCTGGCCGACGACTTCGAGTTCGAGGCCGCGGCTCTCTGAATCCTGCGTGTAGCCCTGCACCATGCCGATCACTTCGGCCTGACGCCGAGCGAAGGTCGCCTCGGCGGCGGGGAGGCCGCCGGAATCGGCGAGCGCAGTCCAGATGTTCACGACATTGTTTTTATTGAAGCCGGAGAAACCGAATTCGTTTTTCGAGATGGTGTGGAATTTCGTGGCGGTGACGAAGACGCGGTTGTCGAGCAGGCTGAACTTCAGGCCATAGTCGATGGTCTTGCCGGAAGGCGAAGGTTCGAGGTCGGCGAGGGTCGTCTGGCGCGGATCTTCCGGCGTGACGTAGCTGACGCCGGGTGTGTTCACGCTATTGGAAGAATTGAAGAACGCGGACACCCACGACGTGAGATGCACCACGCCACCGAGCGTGCGGGTCTGGCCGTTGAAAACTGAGGGCGTGAACTTGCGCGGATCGGCGGGCGTCCACACACCGGTGCCAACCGCGATGGCCTCACCCGCGAGATCGCGGAACGGCACCCCGACCCAGTTTTTCAGGCGGTCCTGCCGAAAGCCAAACGTGCCGACGACGCGGCGTTTGAAGAGATACGCCTGCGCGACGGCCATGCGGGCGCTGGTCTCGCGGTCCACATAGTTGATGTTGCCCTGCTGGCGGTTGAATTCGCGCATGTAAATGTTCGAAATGTTGCCCGTCTGCGGATCCTGATACCGCGTCGCGCCGGAGACATCGATGGGACCGGGAATGCGGAAATTCGGGTCGTCGAGGACGGCGAGGCTCGGAATGTAAAAGCGGTAACGCGTGAGATTGGCGGCGTTTTCGGGCGCGGCGATGAAGGCGCCGCCGCTGGTGAGCTCAGGGCCCTTCAGCCAATATTGCTGGAGGTAATCGGCGCGGGCCTTCGTGGCCGCCATCTCACCGAGACCGGCGAGACGGAGGGTGACGAGATCGCGGAAACTTTTTTCGTAGGAGAGCGTGATGCGGCCCTGATTGGCCTGGGCGCTGGTGGGGCGGCGGTTGGAGGCGACGTCGAAATAGTAGAGTTGGTCGGCGGGGCGGAGCTGCCCGGTAGGCGTGTAGAGGTTGGTGTCGGCGACGACGCCGTATTCGTTCCACGTTTGGAGATTGCGGGTGAGGCCGCGGCTGGTCTGGCGGTTGAAACCGAGTTCGAGATTCAGGTCGCGCGCGAGTTCGCGCTGCAGGAACGCGGAGGCGTTGTTCACCTTGGAATCTCCGCCGACCCAGTTCGCTTCGAGCGTGGCCTCGGGGTTGCTGCGGCCCCGCGCAAAATCGTTGGTCATGAGCGCGCCGGTGGGTGCCTCGGAGTAGGTAAAGCGGCGGTAGTTTTGCGCGGCGGCGAAGCGGTCGCTGACGACGACCCAATCGTTGCCGGAGCGCTCCTGCACACCGACGACGTTGGTATTGCCCGTATCGCGAATGGGATTACCAGGCTGCCCGGCAGCCGTGGTGCCGGGGCGGCCCGGGACGTAGTTGGCGGAGAAATTATTAAAGATCAGCTGGCCGCTGGCGTCCCAGACGGACTTCAGGTCGTTGCCGAAAAAAGGCCGGGGCACGAAACGGTCGATGCTGCCGTGTTCGAACTCGGCGCGGACGGTGGTGCGTCGGTCGATCTGCCATTTGGCGGCGAGGAAAACGCGATCCGCGTCGTTATGGCCCGAGGCACGCCAGGAGTCCTCGCGGCTGCGGAGCAGGACAGCGCGCAGGCCGACCTTGTTTTTCACGAGCGCGAAATTTCCGTCGGCGATCCAGCGCTCGCCGCCCCACGAGTCGAGGCGGTTGGACAGGCTGTAAAAATTCTTGTCGGTGCGCGCCTGCTTGCTGGCGACGTTGATGGCGCCGGCGGGCGAGCCGAAGCCGTAGAGAATGGAATTCGGGCCGCGCGAGACCTCAAGGCGCTCGGTCATGTAGAGATCCACTTCACCGGGTGCGCCGAAAAAATTGATGCTGCGCCCGCCGCCGGGCAGGCCACGGATGCGGATAGAGCGAATGGTGTCGTTGTAGCCGTCGCTCACGGGACCGGCGGAGCGGGCGTCATCGGTCTCCATACGCGTGCCGACGCCGTATTCCATGGCGTCTTCCAGGCTGTTGGCCGCGATGTCTTGGAGAAACTCGGCGGTCATCGGGCTGATCGCCGCGGCGACGTCCTTGAGGTTGGTGCGCAGACGCGAGCCCGAGAGCGTGTCTTGGCCGACGTAGCTGGTGTCCTTGGTCGTGCTCACTTCGAACGGTGAAAGTTCGACGACCTCTTCCTTGGGTCCGGAGGGCGCGACCGATGAGGCGACCTGGGCATGCACGGCGGACGGAAGCACAACGGCTGCGAGCAAAAGCAGGGTGGATTTCATAGGAAAAGGGGGTTGAGGAGCGCCACCACACGCGGCCGGAAACACGGCAGCGGGTGGGATTATCAAGCGTTTTGCTAAATCGATTTAGGGCAAGGGAGATTTTCAGTCCGCGCCCCCCGTCGGAGGTTTGGACGCCGCCCGCAGACGCTACGCCCCTCCCGGTGCGATCGTCGGCGAAGCGAGCGGCTTGGTCGGATCGATTTTCAACCAGAGCAATGCCGACACCACTGTCATCACGGCCATCGGAATCAGCGGCAGATCGTAGCTGCCGGTGGCGCTCACGATGTAGCCGAACGCCACGCTGGTGGAAAACGCCCCGAGCTGTCCGGCCATGTTCATCGCGCCGCTCACCGCGCCGGCCTGCCGGCCGCCGATGTCAAGGCACACGGCCCACGCGACGGGCAACATGAAGTCGGAGCCCGCGTAACCGAGCGCGAGCCAGACGACGGTCCACACTTTGTCCTGCGTGAACATCGCCGCCGTGATGCAGATAGCGGAAAAACCCAGTCCGGTGAGGCCGACCGCGCGACGGCCCCACTTGAGACCGATGCGTTTAACCAACCAGTCGCTCGTGAAGCCGCCGAGAATCGCCGCGGTCGCGCCCAACACAAAAGGCAGCCAGGACAACGCCACGAGGTCGTCTTTGCTGAAGCCGCGGCCGCGCTCGAGAAACGTGTGCAGCCAGCCGAGGAAGAAAAATGCCGTCCAACAACACGCGTAATACATGAGCATGATCCAACCCAGCGCCGGTCGCGTGAGGATATGGCCCCACGACAGGCCGACGTGTCCGGCGGGCGCGACGGACGAGCCGATCTCCGCCACTTCCGCGGGACTCACGCCGCGCTTCTCTGCTGGGCTGTCACGGAACCACAAATACCACGCGAGCGGCCAAATCAGGCCGACCACGCCGAAAATATAAAAGCACGCACGCCAGCCGTAAGCCTGGAGCAGCGGCACGACCAGCAGCGGCGTGAGCGCTCCGCCGAGACGACTTGCCATGAAGACGACCCCCTGGGCCCGCGCACGCTCCACGACTGGGAACCACCGGGCGATCGTCGCCGAGGCGTTGGGAAAGGCGCCGGCTTCTCCCGCGCCGAACAAACCGCGCACCACCAGCAGTTGCCAAAAGTTCGTTACCGCGCCGGTCAACACCGTGAACACAGACCAAGCCCCGACAATGCGCGTGAGGACGCGCCGCGGCCCGATCTTGTCGCCGAGGATGCCCGCGGGCACTTCGAACAAGCCGTAGGCGAGGGAAAAGACTCCCAGCATCCAGCCCCACTGCGTCGACGACAACTGCAGGTCCTCCTGCATCGACTTTCCGACGACAGAAATGCAGACGCGGTCGACGAACGTGAGGATCGAGAAAAAGAAAAGAAAAACGAGAACCCGGTAGCGGTATTTCATTTGCCGGTGGCGCGCGGAACGAGAATGGAGCCGTCCGGCGCGGTGGCGCGGAAGGCGAAGGCCCAGCCGCCGTGGTTGGTGCCGGTATCGTTGCTGAGGAGGACCGACACGCGGTTCGCGCCTTTCTTCAGCGGCACGTCCACCGTGCGGTGACGGAAACTCGCCTGGTGGGCGAATTCGGTCGGCGTGCCGTTGACGCGCAGCACCGCGCGACCGTCCCAGGCTAGGCGGACTTTCGCCACCATGTCGGCGGGAGCGTCGAGCACCGTGACGGCTTCGGCCGCTTTAGCACGGTAGTGTGTGCCGACTCCCTTGGTGCCGGGGCGGTGGAGATGGTTAAAATCGACGAAACCGTGGATCGTAGGTTGCACGGTCCACTCACCGGTGACCGCGGCAGGCTGCGCGGCGCCCGTTTTCAACGCGGCCTTGAGCGCGGCATTGTCCTTGTTGTCCAACACTGGCCCGAGGCGCCACGAGCCATCATCCGGCAAGGCTACGTCCATCCCGCCCGCCTTCAGCTCGGCGCCGGGGAGCATTTTTTCCCAAGCCGGCATGGTGACGAAGCGGCGCGGCGCTCCCTCCTGATACCAGTAAACCATCGACGCGATGTCGTTCTCCATCGAGCCGAACTGGAAGCGCAGCGACTTTTTGAACTTGATCGAATCCGCGACGTAGAAGCGGTAACCCACCAGCCGCTGCGCGCTGCGCGCCTCGCCCGTGTCTTCGGAAACGTAATACGGGATGCCGTCGTAGAGATGCGATTCCGGGCGGTGCAGCACCCCTCCGTAAGACGTGGCGAAAGTGTCTTCACCGCCGATGCCGCGCACATAGGCCGGCTGGGCCCCGAGTCCGTCGATATAGATATTTTCCGCGCCGCCGTGGCTCCAGCGATCCACCGAATCGATCAGGCGCACGCCGTAAAAAAAGCCGATGAGCTGACCCGGACCGTCGGCGTCGAGTATGAGGTAGTCCTGACCGTAGCGGGGCGTAGGCATCTCGCGGCGCCATTGCGCGGAGAAGCGGCGCTTTTCCGTGAGTTCTTGATCGGGATAACGGTGCCACGCGACTTGGAGATAGACCCCGTTGCTCGCGTCCGGGGCGTTCGCGATCTCGATGCGCGCCGATTTCGCGAAAGGCATTTCGAAGAAGCACTCGTAGCCGTTGTGTTCCTTCACGCTGATAAACGGCGTATTGATCGGGTAGAAATCGACCCCGTGCATCACGCCGAAAAAATCGCCAAGCGGCGCCTCGACATTGGGCGTCGTCGCGCCGTCGAAGTAGATCCGCAGGATAATCTTTCGATTTTGAAAGGCGCGAGCCGGCTTCGCGTCGGGGGCGACCGAGCGACCGGAGCCCACGGGCCGGCTCAGCGTGATCCAGATGCGCTTGAGACAGCCGGGGCCTTCGAAGTTCGCGTAGTCCTCCGTCTTTCCGGCGCCGATGCTCTTGGTCACGCTGTAGTGGTCAGAGACGGCGTCGACCGGGAGATCGAGTCCAAAGGGCCCCGAGGGCGCGGCGTGCGCGCACGAGAGCGCGGCGATCGCACCCATGACGAGTCGTTGGAGAAGAAGGAGGCGTTTCATGAAATTACTCGCGGGACTTTTTCTTGGCGGGCTTGGGGACGGCAGGGGCTTTCGGGAAACTGCTGTAGGTCTCGAAGAGTTTTTCGGGCCACCGGAACGATTGTGCGAGCTTCGAAAGCCGTGCGACCACCGACGGATTTTCCGCGGCGACGTTTTTCGTTTCGCCGATGTCGGCGTCGAGCTCGTAAAGCTCGGCGGCGTCCGTGCCGCGGTCCTTCACGTAGGCATAGAAAACCTTCCGGTTGGGCAGGCGCAGCTTCCACTTCCCCGCGCGCACCGCGTGAAGTTCGTTCTGCGAGAAATAGAAATAGTGGTCGCGCGCGCCACGCTCACTGCGGCCGAGGAGCAGTTCGGACTGGTCCACACCGTCGACGATGCGGTCGCGCGGCGGCTCGAAGCCGGCAAGTTTCCCGAACGTAGGGAGGAAATCGAGGGACGCGAACAGCGCATCGCTCACCTTGCCCGCCGGCACGCGACCGGGCCAGCGCACGATGCACGGCACGCGCGAGCCACCCTCGTAGCTGGAACCCTTGGCCTCACGCAGCGGACCTGACGAGCCCCACGCGATCTCGCCCTGGTGGCGCGGTCCGAGCTTGTCACGGTTGTTGCTCCAAGTGCCGTTGTCGCTCGTGAAGAGCACGAGCGTGTTGTCGCGCAGGCGCAATTCATCGAGCGCATCGAGCAGCCGTCCCGTGTGAAAATCGATCTCCTCCACCGCGTCGCCATACAGGCCGCCCGGGGACTTCCCGCGAAACTCCGCTGAGGCGCCGATGATCGAGTGGACCATCGGGTGCGCGAGATAGAGAAAGAACGGTCGGTCGCGCTGCTCCCGCAGAAAAACGATGGCCTTGTCCGTGAGCGTGCGCGTGACGCTACCCATGTCGTCCGTGGCGCCGGCCGGCAGGGTGTTCTTGTAATATTCGATGCGCCCGCTGTCGGAGCCGCCGAGGGAACCGTAGAACGTGGCAAAGCCCTGGCCGGTAGGCAGGCGCGAAGGGATCGCCGCGCGATTCGAGACGTCCCATTTGCCGAAGCAGCCCGTGGCGTAGCCCTGGCGTTGCAACAACTCCGCAACGGTGACCTCACTCGCCGGCATCGACCAACCGCCGCTGCGCACCGGTTCGCGACCGGTGAGCAACGCGGAGCGCGACGGGCCGCAGACGGGTTGCGCGTAAAAGCTCGTGAGGCGAATACCCTCGGCGGCGAGCCGGTCGAGACGTGGCGTGCGAATCGTCGTGGAACCGTAGCAGCCGAGGTCCCCGTAGCCCTGGTCGTCGGTCAGGATCACGAGGATATTCGGTCGCGTCGGCGCCGCTGCGGCGGCGGCGACGCACAGCAGGGCGAGCGCGCATGCAGCAACGGCACGGAGGCGGGTAGCTGGGGGATTCATCAAGCTCAGAAGCGACCACTGACGCCGGAGTTCGGTGAGACGCCGGTGGTGACGCTGAATCCGGTGGCGATAGCCGCGGCAAAAGACCTGCGGCTCGTTGGAGATATTGTCGATGTCCAAGGTGAGCGTCGGCCGCGCTGAAATCTGAGGCCGAGATCGCCGCCTCTCGGCCGTATCACTAAGAAGATGACGCGAGCCGGACGATCCCGGTGGACGGCGAATTCTTCAAAGGCCTCGTCCCATGCGCGGCCAACGCCGAAGCAATTGGGGCAAACCCCGGCGAGGTAGCCGGAGTGGCGGGTGCTCGTGTTTCGGCCCACGTTTTTCGACGGGGCGTTCATCGGTAGACCCGGCCCGCCGAGCGTGGTTGTGAGCGACGGGTTATCGTCAGCCAACCTTCGGCACGATGGCGCCGTGTTGGGTAAGTTCCCGTCGCACCTGCGCAATCGGCACCTGCAACGGCGTCGTGCCGGTCTGGGCGGCGAGTGCGGCGGCGACACCGGCGGCTTGGCCCATCGCCATGCACGAGGCCTGCACGCGCAGAGCGGAGTTCGCCAGTTGGTCGCTGCTGAGACAGCGGCCGGCGACGAGGAGATTCTTGCTGGCTTTCGGGATGAGGGCGCGAAGCGGGATTGTGGGCACAACGCCCTCGGTGAGGTGTTTCGGCGTCACGCCGCCTTCGTAGTGCAGATCGATCGGATAAAACGAATGCGCCACCGCATCGGCGAACACGCGGCCGGACGTGTAGTCCTCGTGCGTAATCTGCGTCTCGCCGATGATGCGGAACGTCTCGCGAATGCCGGTCTCGGTTTGCAAGCGCTCGATGGTCATCAAAGCGAAGGCCGGCTCCTCTTTGAGAAAACGCATGACGCGCAGGAGCGACTGGCGGCCGAGGATATTCGTCGCGCTGTGCGTCTCGGAGGTCGAGGAATCGGCGCCGGGGATGTGATTGCCGCTTTCGCCGCCCTTGCCGAGGAAGCCGGCGATGCTGCCGTTGATATCGGTGGGCTTGAGCGCGCCGGATTTGCGGGCCGCCACGAGCTTCGCCTGGAGCGCGTTCATATCGATCGACGGAAGATCGTAGCCACCGAGGCGGTAGATGAGCGTGCCGGGCTGGCGGGTTTTTTCGCGCAGGCGCTCAAGTCCCGCAAGGCCGACGACGGAGGCGTTACCCGTGCAATCGATGAGCTGCTTCGTGACGACGTCGACGCTCGTGCCCTTGCCGCTGAGGCGCACGCGCCACCCGTCCGCGGTCGCCGTGACGGAGAGCGGCGATTCGTAGTAGCGGAGTTGCACGCCGGCTTTCACGCACGCTTCCTCCGCGAGCGCGGCGTAGAGATTGCCGCAGAGGCGCACCTGATGACGCCAGTGTTGGCGGCCGGTGGGCTTCGCGAAATCGGGGAGATCGCCGCTGTTCAACTTCACGGCCTCGACGACGAGTTCCCAGCCGATGCCGGCGATGACTTGTTTCCCCCACGCGTGAAACAAACCGGGAAAATCGACGCCGCCCGTGGTCGTGGTGCCACCGAGTTGGCTGCCGGATTCGACGAGGATCGTGCGCGCGCCGAGGCGGCCGGCCTGGATCGCGGCAATCGTGCCCGCGGTGCCACCACCGATGACGAGGACGTCGGCCGAAACGCTGCGGAGAGTCGGCGGCGGTTCAGCGGCGACGATGACGCTAGAGGCGGAGGCGGCGCCGAGGGTGGAGAGAAAAGTGCGGCGTTTCATGAACGGTGAGGGTGGAGAGTGAGGGAGCTGCGCAGCGGCCGGGAGCGGTGTGGGGGGGTGATCAGAACGTGGTCTTCACGCCGATGGTCGGCGTGATCCCGAATTTTTGGAAGAACTGAGCGGCGGCGGGATTGTTGCCGACCTGCTCCATCCGGATGAAGGGCGCGTTGAGCACGTTGCGCACCGAGAAAAATCCGCTCAGCCGCGGGGCGATGCGATACGAGCCGCCGACGTCCAGGTTGAGGCGGTGCCGCTGGTATTGGGTGCCGCCGGCGTTGATGGGGCGCGACGCGGCCCAGTTGGTGTTGGCATACAGATTCAACCGCGCGTGGGCGTAGCTCAGTCCCGCCGAAACCAAGTGCGGCGACATATTGGCGACAATCACTTGGGCGTAATTGCGGGAATAACTGGCGCGGACACCCAAGCCCCTGAGCAGCCCCGGCAGGAACGAGAGGCTCTGGCTATATTCCACCTCCATCCCGCGCAACTTCACGTTGCCGGTGCTCTGCGCGGTGGTCACGAACGTGTAGCCTTCGTAGGTCGGATCATCCGGATTAAACTCCGCCCCGCTGATCCGCGTGTTGGCGCGGTGGAGACCCTTGATGTCGTTTTGGAAAAAGTTGATCGCGACTAGACCGACCGGCTCGAAATAGCGCGCGAGGCGCACGGAGTAGTTTCGCGAGGTCTCGGGCTTCAGGTTCACGTTCGGCGCGGTGACGGTGAGGGTGTCGTCGTTGATCACCCACACGCCGGCGACGTCGCCAAACTGCGGGCGCTTCACCGTCGTGCTAAAGCCGACCTGGAGATCGAGGGTGCGCGTGAAATTGTATTTTATCGAAGCGCTGGGAAAAAGATTGTCGTAGTTGCCCAACCGGTGGACGCGCGGGCGCGACAGATATTGATACTGCACGCCCGGAATCGTGGTCGCGCGACCCGCGTTCACCGCGTAGCCCGCCGCCGCCACCTCGCGGGAAGAGCGGACGTCGAATTCCCGCGAATCCGTTTCGGTCTCTTCGCGCCGCACGCCGCCGCGCAGATTCAGTTTCCCGAGCTTCGTCGTGCCCATCAGGAAGAACGAAGTGATGTCCTCCTCGAAGTGCCGCGTGTTCGCGACGGCGGCGTTGTAGTAGTCGGTGCCGGTCATCGAAGGCGTGAAATATTCCGGGTGCGCGCGATACGCCGACGCGACCTTCATGATGTCGGGCAGGAAAACACCGCCGTCGCTGGTGGAAGCGATGAAGAGATCCTGCTGGCTGAAATCCAGATTCAGGCCCGAGCGATAGTCGCGAAACGCACCGACTCCCGCGCCGGGTCCGGTGTAGCTGTAGAACGAGGCCGAGCGCTCGTTCCGAAAATCGCGGATTCCTCGCGTCCACTTGGCGCCGCCTTTCCAAACGACCGGAAGAATCTGGCTCGTGCGATAGGTCACGAGGCCTTCGCCGGTGTAGCGTTGGTCTTTCGCGTAGCGACCGTCGTTCAACGTGATGGCGGGCGACGAGAAGAGCGCACCGTTACTCCAGTCGCCGCCGGTGGTCTGGGTGATCTTCCAATCACCTTCGTTAAGCGCCGAGCGGGCGGCGCTGAAGCGGACGTTGCCGAGATTCAGAACACCGGGCGAAAACACGGAGTCGCGATACTTCATCGGGTCGTAAGCGCTCACGGAATCGGAGAAACCGGCCTTGCCCTCGATCGTGAGCTCTCCGCGTTTGAATTCGAAGCGGGGCCCGTAGGACTTGCCGTTGCCGACTTTGGCGACGCCCTGCGGCTCGACGGTGACGCTGCCGTTGGCCGTCGTGGTGAAATTCGTGAGCGCGCCGGGGCCGGTGACCGGCGTGGTGCGCGCGCCGGTGTTGAACGTAACCGCACGCTGGCCGGACCACACATCGGAGTGGTTATACATCACGTTCAGCGAGAGCACGAGGTGCGGGGTGGCCTTGAAATCAGCGGTGAAGGAGGCGGCGAAGCGCTCGATCGTCTGGTTAATCTGCTGCACGCGGATCGCGGTGAGCGCGACGGGGTCGGGCGAGGCGGCCGTGGGCGTATAGTTATACGTCATCGTCGTCGGGGCGCGCTGCAGATAGGAGTTGGACTCGCTCAGGCCGAAAACGAGGCCAAGGCGCTTGTTGAGGAAAATGTCCGAGTATTCCAGTTGGACGCTGGGGAAAAGTTTCCGCGAGCGGTCGTCGCCCGGTCCATAACTACGCCCAAGCGTGAACTGGTCGGACTGCCCGGTGAGACTGGTGGACGCAGAGACGCGGCGGCCGGCGCGGTCGAAGGCACGTTTGGTCCGCAGGTTGATCGTGCCCGCCGGCGAACTTGCATCGGCATCGGCGCTGATCGTCTTGGAAACCTCGATCGACTCCATCGCGCTTAGCGAGACCTGTTCGAAGCTGAAAGCACGCGTCGTCTGGCTCGCATCGGCGCTCGGGAAGCTCATGCCATCCACGGTCACGCCTGCATATTCCGAACCCAACCCGCGGAGCGACGCATAGCGCACCGTGCCATCGAGTGAATCGTAGTCCACGCCGGGCAAATGCTTGAGGAATTCGCCGACATTGCCCTCGGCCACCTCGCCAAACACGTCGGAGGAAACGCTGTTGGTGATGTTCATGGAATTGCGCTGCTCCATGATCGCCTTCGCGTTGCCCTCGCGCCCGCTGGCGACGACGAACGCATCGAGCTTCACCGTGCCGTCGGCGGCGATCGCTTGCAGCGAACTCGTGAGCTCGAAGTCGCGGGTGACCGTCTCGCCCGCCACGACGCGCACGGTCGCGGTCGCGCTCCGGTAGCCGGTGAAATCCACCACGAGGGCGACTTCGCCGGGCGCGACGCCAGATAACCGATACACGCCGCCGTCCTGCGAGGCGACAGACGGACCGCCGACCACGCGCACCTCGGCGTTGCGGAGATATTCGCCGCTGGCGGGGTTGAAGATGCGCCCGGTGATAGTGCCGAGACCGGCCGGAGAATCCGCGGCAGCGGCGAGCGGTGAGAGGGCGACAGCGAGCCAGCCAGTGAGGGCGGTCAGGAGGTTTTTGCGCTTCATAGTTCGGGAAGGTTCTTCGGGCGGAGCAGAGCGATTCGGCGGTGGATGAGGTTGGGGATCGGACGCACGCAAGATGCTGAGCGCGCCCGTTTGAGGATCGGTAAAAATGCGAAGAGCGGTGTGGGCCACCAGGCGCTCGAGGGCTTCACGCGGAGTAAATTCGCCCACGACGGGCTGCGTTTGGATGCCCTGCACGACGGCGGCGGAGTAAACGATTTCGAGGCCGGCCTGCTGCGCCGCGCGCTTGAGGGTGACGACGGCCGGACCCGCGGGCAGATCGAAGCGAAGGCGCGACGGCTCCTCGGCAGCGGGGAGTGCGACGGCGAGCGAAAGGCACAGCAGCGCCAGCCACCGACCGAGGCGCGGGAAGCGCAGCGGGCAGCAGGGTCGGGGTCGGACCTGGATGCAGGGCATGGGGCATGAAACAAAACCTCTCTGCCTGCGGAGACGGATGAAGGGGGGAATCACGCTAAAGAATTTTTTGCGCGGGGTGGACGAAGGCGAAGGCGGCGTGGAAATGGACGCGGACCGCTCGCTTGCCGTCGCAACTGCGGAAAAGAAAACGCGCTCAGCGCACGCGGCGCAGCACGATTTCGCCAGAGGAGGAGCGATCGGCTTTCACGCCCATGGTGCCTTCGAGGAGGCGGACAAAGCCTGCGACGTTGTCGGAGCGAATCGACGCAACGATGGGGAGCGCGCGCAGGTCGTCGTCGCCGATGACGAGGCGCAGGGCGTTGCGGCGGTTAAACGTTTCGACGACTTCGGCGAGCGGCGTGGAATCAAAATCGAGCAGGCGCGGCTGCCAGTCGAGGAGCTGGGCGATCTCGTGAGTCGAAGCGGGCATGACGACGGGCGGGGCGATCACGGGTGCGACGGAGATCACCGTGCGCTGACCAGCGGTGAGGGCAGCGAGGACAACGGGAACCGCCGGCGCGGGAATCCCGGACGGCGTGGTAACGGCGGGCGCCGGGGGCGTCTGCTGCGAGACATGCACGGTGCCCTCGGTGACGAGCAATTCGAGGTGGGGACCGGCGAGCTTCACGTTGAACGCGGTGCCGACCGCGCGCACATCGACGCCGCCGGCGCGCACGACGAAGGGACGGGCGGGATTTTTCGCGACGGCGAACTGCGCCTCACCCTGCACGAGCAGCACGCGGCGCTCCGCGGCGGAGAATTGCACGACGACGTGGGCGCCGCGGTTCAGATCGAGGACGGAGCCGTCAGGGAGGGTTTCCTGCCGGTAGGTGGCGGCTTCGAAGGCGAGCGACGCTTCCGCCGGCGGGCGCGCGGCGGGTGTCCACACGAGGAGAAGTGCGAGCGCAGCGGCCGCGGCGGCGAGGAACACGGGCACGGGGCGGCACCAAAACGCGGGACGGCGGTGGCGCGCGAGCAGATCAGGATTGGGCACGGTGCCGTGCTCGGGGCGCCAGTGCGCGAGGGCGTTGAAATCGCCCCACAGGCGGCGGTGGCGCTCGAAGGATTCGCGGTGCGCGGGGCTCGCGGCGAGCCACGAGAGGAACTCGTCCTGCTCGCGCGGCGTGAGGCCGCGGTCGTGGCGCACGAGCCACTCGGCGGCGGCGGACTCGACGGCGTCGTTGAGGGGAAACTGGGGATCAGGGGCGTTCATCGGGGTGGCACGGGCGTCCCGCCCGTGAATCCGAGTGGAGCCGCCGACATGGGCAAGATGCCCATGCCACTCTGAAGCGGGGCCTTCACGGCCAACGCCCTTCGCGTTCGCGGCGGCATCGCAACATGAAGGCCATACATTTTTTCACGCCGATGGTGAGCTGCGCGGAGACGGTGTTTTCCGAGACGCCGAGCTGCGCGGCGATCTCGGACTGCGCCAAACCGTAGACTTTCCGCAGCGTGAAAATCTGGCGGCAACGGTCGGGCAGCGACTGGATGGCTTCGGTCAAGAGGGCGAGTTCCTGGTTATGGGCGATGAGGTCGGGCGTGGAGCCCCCCTCATCCATGACGGCCAGCCCCTCACTTTCCGCTAAAGATTCCGTCGGGACGACCTCGCGATGACGGAAACGGTCGAGCGCGAGGTTGCGCGCGACAGCGAAGAGAAAGGCCTTGGGCGAGGTGACCTCGCCGCGCTCACGCGCCCGCAAAAGGCGCAGGTAAGTCTCCTGCACGACGTCATCGAGGTCGGTCTCGCTCTTGAACCGGCTGCGCAGCCACGCGCGCAACATCGGCTCGTGCGGCTGCACGTGGGCGGCGAACCATCGGCCAAGTTCGGATTCGGGCGGGGGCATGGAGCGAAAAGCTGCCTGTGCATCGAATCCCCTCCCTCGGCTGTCGAGCGCAATCTCGATCAAGGGGATTCCGATACCGGCTCAACGCCCCGTGCGCAGAATTTCTCCGGCCGAGAGCAGGAAGGGGCCGAAGCCGTGCAGGTCGCCCTGCAACCGCGGACGCTTAAGGTAGTAACTCGCGTCACCGATATCCGTGGAGCCGCACACATCGATGATGTCGCCCTCAGCCGTGACCTTCTGTTTCAACGCGCCCCAGCCCCGTCGCGCCGTCTCGGCGAAGGTGCGGTCGAGCCAACCTTCGTTCACGCCACGGGCGAGGCCGTAGACAAACATGCCCGTGGACGAGGTCTCGATCCACGACGCGGGTTGATCGAGCAATTGGTGCCAGCCCCCGGCCGGATCTTGGGCGCGACGGAGGCCTTCGGCGTGGAAGGCGTAAACCGCCAGCACCTTGGCGCGCGCGGGGTGCGAGACCGGCAGCGCGGCGAGCAACTCGACCTGCGTGAGCATCATCCAGCCGTTGGCGCGGCCCCAGAATTCGCCGAGCGGTGCCTGCGCCTTCACGTCCCAGGCGTGTCGATACCAGCCGCACTCCGGGTTGAAGAGCAGGCGGTTCGTGCCGAGGAGTTGTTGCACCGCATCGTTGAGGTAGCGGGCCTCGCCGGTCAGGCGGTGCATCCGCACCAAGTAGGGCACGGTCATATAGGGATCGTCCGCCATCAGTCGGCCGCGCGCGCGGTGCAACGTGCCATCGGGCAAGCGCGCCGATTTTCCGAGATATTCGGCGATCCGCGCAAGGTAGGGTTCGTAGCGCGGGTCTTTCGTTTCCGCGTAGCGCTCAACGACCAACGGCGCGAGTCCGGTGTGCCAGAGATCCGTAAGCCGAAAATGAAAGCCGATCGGCGACAACGCGCCGTCGCCCACCGGAGCGGCCTTCATTCCGGCGGCAGTCTGGCGCTGGAAGTAGGCGAGGTGCGCGTAGATGAACGCGAGGTTCTGCTCTCCATAATTCCGATACGCCGGCTCGCCCAGCGCACTTGCCGCGCGGCGCATGCCATCGGTGAGGAGCCAGGTTTGGTAAAACCACGCGTTGAATTTGCTCTCGATACTGATCTCCGGTTTCAGCGGCAGCGCGGCGCTATCCGTAAACGTCTGACCCGTGGAGCGGTCGATCAGCCGTCGCGTCGTCTGCCGCAACACTTCATCCGCCACGCGCCGCAGGAGCGCGGCATCGTCCGGCGGTTGAGCGGCGACTACGCTGGTGGCGACGGTCGCGGACAGCATTGAGATAAAACCGCGAAAAAAGAAAGGGGGCATCGAGAATGCGGGGCGGATTGGTTTGTGCGTCGAGCGTGACCGCGGAGTCCCGCAGCTTGGTGGGGAGTTGCGCGGAGTCGACTCCGTGCATGGACATCGGCAGCAGCCCGGAGCCCAAAAACCTCACCCGCTATTACTGAAAAATCGCAACGGCATTGGTCTGAATGCAGAGGATTTGCTCGGACGGCGGTGAGGAGGAAAGCAGTCAAAGAGCCGCCGTAAGATGCGCGGCCGCGGGACGTTATTTTGCGTGGAGTTCGACCCAACAGAGAATCATCCAGACGGCTCGCTGCTGATAGACTGCATCGCGACGTGACTGGCCGGGCAGTAGACGGGCACGATGAGATTTCGGCACTCGCATACGTCACCACGTCTGCAGAAAAACATTCAACGCGTAGAACGCACGTCGAACTACTGCGTGGAACTCTCAGTCTAATCGGCGATCCTCGAACTATTTAGCTTCTTGTGCCAGATGGCAGGAATCGGGCGACATGGGCACGAGACGCAATCACCGCGGCGGCGACCACGCGGCGGAGCGTGGCGTCGCGACGGTAAGCGGGACGGGGTCGCCGAAGCGCTGTTGCTCGGCGGCGAGGGCGGCGGTCATCGCGGTGATGCGCTTGGCGTGCTCGGGGCGGTTGGACAGGTCGATGCGCTCGTCTGGGTCGGTGGCGAGGTCGAAGAGCTGAGTGCGGTCCACCTGAGGGTAACGGATGAGTTTGTAGCGTTCGTCGCGGTAAGCGCGCTGGACTTTTTGGTAGGCGAAAAGGAGCGCGGTGCGCGCGGGCGTCGCG
>Ga0075163_10001198_pt1 | contig 34570 bp, 31 predicted proteins | sample JI1023141ADNA_FD_71478 | JGI IMG/M metagenome (GOLD analysis project Ga0075163, IMG submission 71478) | Wastewater effluent complex algal communities from Wisconsin, to seasonally profile nutrient transformation and Carbon sequestration -... | ecosystem: Engineered > WWTP > Effluent > Algae...
TCGAGACATCGTTCTCGGCGATCTTCCGCAGGATACGCCGCATGATCTTTCCGGAACGTGTCTTTGGCAGGCCGGGTGCGAACTGAATGACATCCGGCGAGGCGATGGGGCCGATCTCCTTGCGAACCCATTGCTGGAGTTCGGCCTTTACGGCGTCGGTGGCGGTCTCGCCTGTCATCAAGGTGACATAGGCGTAGATCCCCTGGCCCTTGATGTGGTGCGGGTAGCCGACGACAGCGGACTCCGCGACTTTCGGATGCGAAACGAGTGCGCTTTCAACCTCGGCAGTGCCCATGCGGTGGCCGGAGACGTTGATGACGTCGTCGACGCGGCCGGTGATCCAGTAGTAGCCGTCCGCGTCACGGCGGCAGCCATCGCCCGTGAAGTATTTGCCCGGATAGGTGGTGAAGTAGGTCTGCACGAAGCGCTCATGGTCGCCATAGACGGTGCGCATCTGGCCGGGCCAGGAATCGAGGATGCAGAGATTGCCGGCGGCGGGACCTTCGAGCACGAGGCCCTTGTCGTCGACGAGTTGCGGACGGATGCCGAAGAACGGCTTGGCGGCGGAGCCCGGTTTCAGCGCATGCGCGCCGGGCAGGGGCGACATCAGCGTCGCGCCGGTTTCGGTCTGCCACCACGTGTCGACGATGGGGCAACGGCCTTCGCCGACGACGCGGTGATACCATTCCCACGCTTCCGGGTTGATCGGTTCGCCCACTGACCCCAGCAGGCGCAGAGACTTGCGCGAGGTCGGCGTCACGAACTGGTCGCCGGCTCCCATGAGGGCGCGCAGCGCGGTGGGTGCGGTGTAGAAGATCGAGACGTTGTGCTTGTCGATGGTCTTCCAGAAGCGGCCGGCGTCGGGCCAGGTGGGGACACCCTCGAACATCAGCGTCGTCGCGCCATTCGCAAGCGGTCCGTAGACGACATAGGAGTGGCCGGTGACCCAGCCGACATCGGCGGTGCACCAGAAGACATCGCCCGGCTTGTAGTCGAAGACGATCTCGTGCGTCATCGAGGCCCAGACGAGATAACCGCCGGAGGTGTGCAGGACGCCTTTCGGTTTTCCGGTGGAGCCGGAGGTGTAGAGGATGAAGAGCGGATCCTCCGCGTTCATCTCCTCGGCGGGGCAATCGTCGCTCACGGTCTTCGCGAGGTCGTCATAGTGATGATCGCGACCGGCCGTCATCGCCATCGCCTTGCCGACGCGGTTGACCATGATGACGGATTTGACCGGCGATGCTGCGCCAAGCTTGTCGAGCGCCTGATCGACGTTGATCTTGAGGGGAACGGGCTTGCCGCCGCGTACGCCCTCGTCGGCCGTGATCACGCAGGTGGAGCTGCAATCCTCGATGCGGCCGGCGAGGCTGTCGGGCGAGAAACCGCCAAAGACGATGGAATGGATGGCGCCGATGCGCGCGCAGGCGAGCATGGCGTAGGCCGCCTCCGGAATCATCGGCATGTAGATGGTGACGCGATCGCCCTTCTCGACGCCCTGCGCCTTCAGCACGTTGGCGAAGCGGCAGACGTGGGAATAGAGCTCGGCATAGCTGATGCGGCGCGACGTGGCCGGATCATCGCCTTCGAAGATGATGGCGGTGGTGTCGGCCTTCGCGGGCAGGTGCCGGTCGATGCAGTTGGCGCAGACGTTGAGGCCGCCATCCTCGTACCATTTGATCGAGAGGTCGTTTGGGTTGCCGGTCTTCGAGATATCCCAGTTGACGTTCTTCACCGTCTTGTAGGGGCGCGACCAGTGCAGGCGCTTGCCGTGCTGGCCCCAGAATTTCTCCGGACTGGCGAGCGCGGCCGCGTACATCTCCTCGTACGTCTCTGCATTCACCAGCGCTTTGGCGGCAAACTCGGGCGGAACCGGATAGATGTGGCTCTCGGACATGGGTGCGCTTCCCTTATGACGGCTTTTTGCCAGAGGGTTGTGACGCATTTCGGCGGGAAGATGAAGGGTCGAAGGTATCGCAGGCCGCACTGCGGTGCGGCGCCATCGATCAGCCACTTACGCTTGCGTCAGCAGGCCTAGCCGACGAACGCCTTCTCGACGACGAACTGGGCGGGACTAGCGTTGGAACCTTCAATGAGGCCCGCTTTCTCGACCAGCGCCTTGGTGTCGTTGAGCATGTCCAGCGAGCCGCAGATCATCACGCGGTCGGTCTCCGGGTTCAGCGGCGGCACGCCGATGTCGGTGAACAGCTGGCCGGTCTCGATGCAGGTGGTGATGCGGTTCTGGTTGGGCCAGGGTTCGCGGGTCACAGTCGTGTAGTGAATGAGCCGACCGACGTGTTCGCCGACCAGCGGATCATCCTTCAGCGACGCCACCAGATCCTGTGCGTATTTCAGCTCGCCGACTTCGCGGCAGGTCTGGGTGAGGATGATCTGTTCGAAGCGCTCATAGGTTTCGGGATCGCGGATGACGCTGGCGAACGGGGCGACGCCGGTGCCGGTGGAAAAAAGGTAGAGGCGCTTGCCGGGGGTGAGCGCATCGTGGACCAGCGTGCCGACCGATTTGCGGCCGAGCAGAACCTTGTCGCCCGGCTTGATCGACTGCAGGCGCGAGGTCAGCGGGCCGTCGGGCACCTTGATCGAGAAGAACTCCAGCTCCTCGTCCCAGGACGGGCTGGCGATGGAATAGGCGCGCAGCAGCGGTTTGCCGTTTTCGCCTTCGAGGCCGATCATCACGAACTCGCCGGACCGGAAGCGGAAGGTCGGCGGGCGGGTGATGCGGAAGGCGAACAAACGGTCGGTGTAATGCGTGACCTTGAGGACCGTTTCCTCGGTCGGAGCGTTGGCTGAACGAACAGGCTTGGCTGCGGCTTCCATAGGGGGGTCCAGGCGGCGGGAGTGGGCCGGACCGACCTAAGGTCGCAGGGGCCGGAATGCAACTAAATCCAATGTTTAGCCGGTGGGCCAGTGCGGCTGGCGGCGAGGGGCGGGCTCGCTCAAATGTCGCAGGGCCTGGCGCGCCTCACACTCGCCTAAATGCTACCGGCGTTTGGGGCGGAAGACGGCTATAACCTTTGGTGGGCGAACGCCCTTGCGGGCAAGGGTGCTTAACGGCCAGACTCCCGGGCAGGGCGCCGGCCGGCGCTGAACGAGGAAGGACCGCGGCTTGTCGCGTTGGTTGACGATCATTGTGGGCGCGATTGCCGTGGTGGCGGTGATTTTCGGCATCCGCTCGCTGATGACCGGCGGGGATTCCATCGTCACCGTGGCGGCGGAGACCATCCCGACGCTGGACAAGCCGATGTCCGCCACCCAGACGGCCCGCGACGGCATGCAGGTAGTCGTCAAGCGGTCGATCGCCGAGATCCGGCCGCTTTACCTCTCGCTCAGCGGGCGGACCGAGGCGGCGCGGACCGTGGTGATGAAGGCCGAGACGACGGGCACGATTACCTCCGCGCCGGCAACCGAAGGACAGGTGGTCGACAAGGGCGCGTTGCTGTGCGGGCTCGACATGGAAGGCAAGGGCGCCCGCGTACGCGAGGCGGAAGCCGCCGCGAAACAGAAACAGCAGGCGCATGCCGCCGCCGTCGAGCTGACCGCCAAGGGGTGGGCCTCGGAGGCTCGCGTGGCGACGGCCAAGGCGGCCATGGAGGGCGCACAAGCGGCGCTGGAAGTCGCGCGCAGTGAACTGAACAAGACGCAGATCCGTGCGCCTTTCCGTGGCGTGTTCGAGAAGCGGCTGGCGGACGTGGGCGAATTTCTTGCGCCTGGCGGGGCATGCGGCGTGGTGGTGGAGCTGGACCCGATCCTGGTGGTCGCGGATGCCGCCGAGCGAAATGCAGGTCAGGTGAAGTTGGATGCGCCGGCCAAGCTGCGCCTGTCGGACGGCGCCGAGGCCAAGGGGCGGGTGCGCTATATCGCCAAGACGGCGGACGCCAAGACCCGGATGTTCCGCGTCGAAGTCGAGGTCGCCAACCCGTCGCAGTCGATCCCGGTGGGGCGCGTGGCGGAAGTGCGCATCCAGACCGGCGAGGGTGACGCCCACAAGGTGAGCCCGGCTTTGCTGACGCTGGACGAGCAGGGACGGATCGGCGTGCGCTATCTCGATGTCGGCGGCGTGGTCAGCTTCCAGCCGGCCGATGTTGTCGACGAGACGGCGGACGGCACATGGATCGCAGGCCTGCCGCGCGAAGTGCTGATCGTCGCCGAGGGGCAGGAGCAGGTGAAGCCCGGCCTGCGCGCGACGCCCGTGGTGCGCGATACGCCGCCGGGCGGACGCTAGTTTTCTAGTCTTCGCGCTTGCCCTCGAATGAGGCTTCGTATTCCGCCGTGCGCGGCAGCGGATGATAGCCTGACGCCAGATAGAGTTTCAGCACGCGGTTCCTGTTGGGGCCGAGCGGCACGGTGAGTGTGCCGAGGCTCTCGATGGTGTCGAAGTCAGCGCGGATGCGCGGGCGGAAGTCGGGGCGATAGCTGGCGATCAGCACTGCCCGGTCCTCGCCGGGCAGCATCGTGCCGGCTTCCTCGGCATGGCTGCGCGGATGATCGGTGACGCGCCAGGCGCGGATGGGCGGCAGGTTCAGATTGCGCCCGTAGTAATCGACGCCGTGCCAGTTTTCCCGCTCGTCGAACATCAGCGCGCTGGCGTCGTGCTCAAGCGCGATCTGGCCGAGGTCGGCGGCGGTCTGGTCCCACCCGCGTACGCGCTTGATGAGATTGGAGCCGCCAGCGGTGTCGGCCACGGAAGGCGCAAGCCAGAGCACGACAAAAGCGAGGCCGATCGTCAGGTTGAGCGCGACGCCGGCCTTGATGGCGGCGCCCCAGCGGGTGCGCGCGGTCCATGAGGCGAGGAGGACGGCGGAGGCGGGGTAGGCGGTGGCGGCCCAGTTGGCGTGGGCGCGGGACATGATCTCCTGAACCAGGATGGTCAGCAGCGGCGGGGCGATGAAGCAGAGCAGCCAGATCTCGCGGATGCGCGTCTCCGGCGCGCCGCGCGCCGCGATCAGGGCGAAGCCTGCAAACAGGACGAGCAGGGTGATGGGGCCGAACACCGCCATCTGGTCGCCGATGTAGGAGACGACATGCGTGATGTTGAAACCTGCGGCCGCGAGATTGGCGTTGTCGGCCGTGTGGCTGACCGTCTCGAAGCCGTTGGCGGCGTTCCAGATCAGGTTGGGCGCCAGCACCAGCAGCGCGACGGCGAGCGCCGCAAGGCCGCCCAGCGAGAGCAGGGCGCGTCGCATGTCGCGGTCGAAGATCGCGGCGAGGGCGGCGCCGACAAAGAGATAGAGCGCCGCATACTTGGCGAGCATGGCGAGGCCGATGGCGAGGCCGACGAGAGCGCCATTGGCGATGCCGGGCGCGGTGCGCAGCCGCCACAGGGCGAACAGCGCGGCCGCCCACATCGGCAGAAGGACGGCGTCGGTCGACATGATGGTCGAGGACAGCCAGACGCCGGGCATCAGCAGGTAGATTGCGGCTGCCCAGATGCCGGTCCGGGCATCGAAGGCGCTGCGGCCGAGGCAGAAGAGGAAGAAGGCCGCCAGTCCATGAAGGACAGGGGCCATGAAGCGGATGGCCCATTCCGCATCACCGAAAATGGCGGTCGGCGCAGCGATCAGCCAGGCGATGAGCGGCGGCTTGGAATAATAGCCCCAGTCCAGCGTGCGCGACCAACGCCAGTACTGCGCTTCGTCAGGCCCGATTTCGAGGGGCGTCGCGATGACAATGATCAGGCGAAACGCCGTGACGGCAAGAATGGCCAGTCCTGCTGCGAGCACGGGTTTGGCCCGCAGGGTGTCCATCGTGCGCGTCATGCCAGCTCCCGGAGATCGATCCTGCGAAGCCGACCCTACATGCCCCGCGTGTGAGCTTGAAGGGTCGGCGCGTGCAAGGCCGATTCGATAAATGTGAGGCGACGCGGGGTAAGGGCGGACGGGGTTTCGTGGCGCCTCGGCAACAGCGGGGGACAAAGCTGGACTAAATTTGGGCCGCGCCGCCTTATTCCGAGGCGGTGAGTTTTGCTGCGACGCAAGCAACCTGTCGCGTAATTGTCATGCTTGAGCGCGCTGACGGGGCGTTTCGTACTGTGCGTGAAGCAATGCCGCAGTGCGGAATTTTCCACGAGTATCAAGGGCGCCCCCGGCACTGCTTGGACGATCGACCTGTGGACAACTTTTGGGGGGCTCGGAGACGTCACGAGATCGAATGTCCGTATACGGACAATACACCCAGAATGTCGGCGCTGTGTGCGTCAAAAAACCTTCGCGTACCTCGGATTGAGAGGGCGCGCAGGGCGGAGTATCGGCGCTGTGTGGTCGAGGGGCTGGTAACCCCTCATGTTCGAGGGGTGCTTCTATGAACGCGTGGAAAAGACTTGCTGGCGGGGTGGCTTTTGCCGCGATGTCGTCGGCTCTGGTGCAGTCAGCTTACGCCCAGGTGACGTCGTCTGGCGTGCAGGGCACGGTCACGACGGCTGATGGCGCTGCTGCAGCCGGCGCAAGTGTTACTGTCGTGGACACGCGTACGGGTCTTTCGCGCAACGTGCAGACGAGCGCGACGGGCGGCTTCGATTTTCGCGGCCTGAACGTCGGCGGCCCATACACCGTATCGGTCGATGCGCCTGGCCAGCAGCCCACGACAATCACCGACATCTTCATCGAGCTGGGCGCGCCCACCTCGCTCAACCTGCAATTCTCCGGCTCGATCGCCCGTGACGTGGTGGTTGTGACGGCCAGCGCCAGCGGCGCAGTCAGCACGACCACCGGCCCCTCGTCAGTCTACGATCTTGCGACGCTGGTGAATTCGCCCGCGATCAACCGCGACCTCAAGGACATCGTGCGCGCCGACCCGCGCATCTATCTCGACGAAACGGCTGGCGGCTCGGCCGGCAACGACGGCATCCAGTGCGGCGGCGCTAGCCCCCGCTTCAACTCGCTGACCGTTGACGGCATCGCGCTGAACGATGGTTTCGGCCTCAACAACAACGGCTACCCGACCGAGCGCATGCCGTTCCCGTTCGATGCGGTGAACCAGGTGTCGGTCGAACTCGCGCCGTACGATGTGCAGTACGGCGGCTTCACGGCCTGCAACATCAACGCCGTCACCAAATCGGGCACCAACGAGTACCACGGCAGCGTCTTCTTCGATTACACGGACGACAGCCTGCGTGGCGACTCGATCAATGGCGCCTCGGTGTTCGTGCCGAGCTATGAAGAGAAACGCTACGGCGGCACGTTCGGCGGCCCGATCATCAAGGACAAGCTGTTCTTCTTCGGCGCCTACGAGAAGTTCGAAGGGGCCAACCTGTTCTTCCGCGGCCCCGTGGGCTCGGGACAGCCCAACATCATATCGGGCTTCACGCAGGCGATCTACGACCAGATCGTCAACGGCGCGCGCACCGTCTATGGCATCGACGATCTCGGCGGTACGCCGACCAGCAACCCGACGGTCGACGAGAAATACCTCGCCCGCCTCGACTGGAACATCAACGACCGTCACCGCGCTGCATTCACCTACAACTACGCCAAGGGTCTGAACCTCACGGAATCGGACAGCAACCAGGTCACGCAGTTCGAGTTCGGCAACCACCTCTATGACCGCGGCGCCGAGCTGAAAGCCTATTCGGGCCAGCTGTTCTCCGACTGGACCGACAATTTCTCGACCGAAGTTCGCGCGTCCTACAACGACGTCGATGCGACGGTGAAATGCCGCGACGGCGGCACCATCGGCGAAGTTCAGGTCCAGTTCAGCGGCCGCACCGTCTTCTTCGGTTGCGATGACAGCCGCCACTCGAACGACCTGAACTACACCGTGCTGAGCCTGAAGGGCAAAGCCAACTACCGCGCCGGCGACCACACGCTCTCCGTCGGCGCCGAGCGCCAGACCTACGAGGTGTTCAACCAGTTCATCCAGAACACCGAAGGCCTGTTCATCTTCAACAGCGTGGCGTCGTTCCTGTCGGGCGATCCGACGACGATCCGCTACGGCAACGCTTCCAGCCAGAACCCTTCAGACGCCTCGGCGACGTTCACCTACGACATCAACACGATCTACGCTCAGGACGAGTTCGACATCACGCCGAACGCGTCCGCCACGGTCGGCCTGCGCTATGACTGGTACACCAACGACGACAAGCCGCCGGTCAACGCCAACTTCGTCGCCCGCAACGGATTCGCCAACACCGAGAACCTCGATGGCAAAGGCATCCTCCAGCCCCGCATCGGGCTTGAGTGGGAGCCGACCGATCGTCTGCACCTGCGCGCGGGCGCCGGCCTCTTCGCTGGCGGCAACCCGAACGTCTGGATCTCCAACTCGTACTCGAACGACGGTTTGCGCAACATCCAGGTCGAAGCGCGCTCGCCGACGGCGACGGGCTTCTTCCCGATCACCAACCTGCTGACGACGCCGAGCTCGGCTGACGAGCGCGGCGCTGGCCAGACGGTCAATCCGAACGGCGCTCTCTGGGGCATCCCGACCTACCTCTACAACGCGGTTGGAAGCGGTGTGGCCAACTCGACGGTCAACGCCATCGATCCGGACTTCACGCCGGCGTCGGAATGGAAGTTCTCGCTGGGCGCCACCTACGACGCCAACCTCGGCATCCTCGGCGATGACTACCGGATCGACCTCGACTTCCTGCGCTCGCAAAGCAAGGACGCTGCGACGGTCATCGACGCCGCGCTGCAGCAGGTCGGCACCAACTTTGACGGCACGCCCCTCTACAAGCGCATTGATCGCTCGGATCCGGATTGCCTCGTGGCTTCCACGGTCAACACGGCTGCCTGCACCACGCGCAGCCAGAACGATCTGATCCTGACCAATGCGGGCGACTCGTTCCGCAACATCTACTCGGCGTCGATCCAGAAGGAATACGACTGGGGTCTCGACTGGTCGCTGGGCTATGCCCACACGGATGCGGAAGACAGCCGTTCGATGACCTCCTCGGTCGCCTTCTCGAACTGGACCGCCAACGCCGTCACCGACATCAACAACCTGGAACGTTCGACCTCGAACTACGAGATCCCGAACCGCTTCACGATGCGGGTGTCCTACGAGCACGAGTGGTTCACTGACTTCGTCACGCGCGCCACGCTGTTCGGCCAGGCCTATCAGGCCCGTCCTTACTCCTACAACTTCGTCAACGGCGGCCTGAACGACATCTGGGGCGACGGTCAGGAAAGCCTCCACCTGTTGTACGTGCCAACCGGCCCGACCGACCCGAACGTCCTGTTCTGCAACGGCACGCCAAACCTGCTTTGCCGTGTCTCGACGACAGGCGCGGGCGCCACGCAGTACCGCAACTTCAACACGACCGCCTTCTTCGACTGGGTTGACCAGGTTGGCCTGACGCGCGGCGCGATTACCGATCGCAACGATCAGGAAGGGTCCTGGACGAACAAGTTCGACCTGAAGATCGAGCAGCAGATCCCGACCGGCTTCGGCAAGGGCTCCGCCTTCCTCGTGGTCGAGAACATCGGCAACCTGATCGACGACTCGTGGGGCGTGCCCTACGAGGCGCCGTTCCCGCAGCAGACCCGCATCGTCGAAGCGGATCGCGATCCGGCGACCGGTCGTTACGTTTACCGTCAGGTTTCGGCGGTCAAACCGGAAGGCGCCGTCACCAGCGTGGCGTTCTGGCAGGTCCAGTTCGGCCTCAAATGGGGCTTCTGATTCTCGTCTCTGCGGTATGAATGATTGGAAAGGGCGGCTCTTCGGCCGCCCTTTCTGTTTAGGACGACGGGTCTGTTTTGGGGTGGCCGGTTGCGTCCGGGTCTTGCTCCGGGGACCGGTGATGATAGAGCGGGCCGCATGAGCACAGACGCCCCTCCCGCCCTGCAATCGCCGCCCGCCGAATGGGCGCCGCACGCCGCCATCTGGACGGCGTGGCCAGCTGATCCGGACGTGTGGTTCGGGCCGTTCGAGGGCGCGCAGCGCGAAGTCGCCGGCATGGTCCGCGCGCTGGCGGCGCCGGGGCTCGATGGCCGGCCGGGCGACGTGGTGAAGCTGCTGGTCAACGGGCCGCTGGCGCTGCTGTCGGCCGAGAAGGCGGTGGGAGATGTCTGCGAGATCATTCCCGCGCAGTATGGCGACACATGGCTGCGCGATACAGGGCCGATCTTTCTCGCGAATGATCGCGCCTGCACGTTCGGGTTCAATGGCTGGGGCTCCAAGTTCGTCTATGAGCATGACGATGAAGTCTCCGGCTTCATCGCGAGGCTGGTTGGCGCCAAGACGGCGAGCTTCGATCGCGTGATGGAAGGCGGGGCGCTGGACTGGGACGGCGAGGGGACTGTGCTGACGACGCGCGAGTGCCTGCTGAACCCCAACCGCAATCCGTGGACCGAGGCGGAAGCCGAAGCCTTCCTGAAAGAGTCGCTGGGCTTGCGCCGGGTGATCTGGATCGATCGCGGGCTGGCGAACGATCATACCGACGGGCATGTCGACAACATTGCGCGCTTCGTGGCGCCGGGCGTTGTGGTGTGCCAGTCGCCGAGCGGGGCTGATGATCCCAATGCCGAGGCCCTGGACGCCATCGCGGCGCAGCTGTCGGCGGCCCGGGATGCGCGCGGGCGGATGCTGCAGGTGATCCGCATTCCCTCGCCGGGCAAGGTGCTGGGCGAAGAGGGCGAGGTCGTTCCGGCCAGCCACATGAACTTCATCATCGGCAACGCCGCTGTCATCGTGCCGACCTATGGCGCGCCCTACACAAATGCCGCGCTGGAGGTGTTGAAGCCGCTGTTTCCGGGCAGGGCTGTTATCGGGCTGCCGGCGCGCCATATCCTGTCCGGCGGCGGCGCGTTTCACTGCATCACCCAGCAGCAGCCGGCGTAAGGAGACTGCCCGATGGCTCGCAAGCTGACGCTCGCCGTGCTGCAGACTGCCCTGTCAGACGACATGGACGCCAACATCGCGCGCATCGCGACGCTGGTGCGCGAGGCGGCGGCCAGGGGCGCGACCGTGATCCTGCCGTCCGAGCTTTTCCAGGGCCACTACTTCTGCAGGACGCAGGAGGAAGAGCACTTCACGCGCGCCTTTCCGTGGAAGACCCACCCGGCCGTGATCGCGATGGCGAAGCTGGCGAAGGAGCTGGGCGTCGTGATCCCGGTCTCGATTTTCGAGAAGGCAGGGCCAGCCTACTACAATTCGGTGGTGATCGCGGACGCGGATGGCGCGCTGCTGGGCGTCTACCGCAAGTCTCATATTCCTGACGGGCCGGGCTATCAGGAGAAGTACTATTTCCGCCCTGGCGATACCGGCTTCAAGGTGTGGGACACGAAGCACGGCCGCATCGGCGTCGGCATCTGCTGGGACCAGTGGTTCCCGGAGGCGGCGCGCGCCATGGCGCTGCTGGGCGCCGACGTGCTGCTTTATCCGACCGCCATCGGCTCCGAGCCGCAGGACATGGGCATGGACACCGCCGCGCGCTGGCGCCGGGCGATGCAGGGCCACGCCGTGTCAAACACCATTCCGGTCGCGGCCGCCAATCGCGTCGGCACGGAAGGCGCCCAGACCTTCTACGGCACGTCGTTCATCACGGATGAGACAGGCGAAGTGCTGGCCGATCTCGACAGGACCGCAGAGGGCGTCGCGCTCGCCACCATCGATCTTGATCAGGTGGACCGCGCGCGCGCGGCGTGGGGCTTCTTCCGCGACCGCCGCACGGACCTTTATGGCCCGCTGGTCGCTCCGCAGCCGGACGAACGCTAGCCGGACCGTCCTTGGCCTTACTCGTCCTTGCGCACGCGCGTGGCGAGGATTTCATCGCGCGTATCCGACAGCTCCTCGCGGGTTTCGGAAATTTCTTCCCGCGTCTCCGAGATTTCCTCCAGTGTCTCCGAGATCTCCTCTTCAAGGTTGGTCATCGCAGATTCGAGCTGCGCCAGTTGCCGCTCGCGCAGCTCGTCTGAAAAGGCGCTGGCGAAGACGCCGGCGGGCAGGGCGACGACGCCAATGCCAGCCAGTGCGATCACCGCTGCTGCGAACCGGCCCAGCGGCGTGATCGGATAGACATCGCCATAGCCCACGGTCGTCAGCGTTGCGACAGCCCACCAGAGCGCGCGGGGAATGGAGGCGAACTCCTCGCGGCCCACGCCAACGCCTTCAATGAAGTAGAGGACGACCGCCGCGACGAAAACCAGCGACAGGGCGACCACCAGCGTGGTGAGCAACTGGTCACGCGCGCGCCGCAGGGCCGCGCCCAGTACGGCGAAGGCTGGCACGAGATGGACGATCTTCATCAGCCGCACGAGCCGCAGGACGCGCAGGACCATCATCTCCGTCTCGCTTGGCCCCTGCGGCGCCAGCGTCAGCCACAGCAGCTCCGGCAGGAAGGCCATGAGATCAGCGATCGAATAGGGTTTGAGCGCGTAGCGGATGCGGCCGGCAGCGCCCCGGCAAGTCGGGTCCTCGCCGGCGACCCACACCCGGATCACATACTCGACCGCGAATGCGATGAGGATGGCGACGTTCAGGCTGGCCAGCGCCGAATGCACCTCGCCCGGCATGGTCGGCTCGGTTTCCAGTGCGAACACGACAAAGCTGAGCAGCACGAGCGCAATGACGAACAGGTTTATGGGTGAAATGCCCTTCCGGTGACGCTCGGAAGGCTCCATCTCGACATAGATGCGGTGACGGAAGCCTGCCTGCGCCGCCACATGATAAGAGACCATTTTGTCCCGCTTCCCGTTTGCCGCGCCCCGTGGTCGTCTCAGTTCATCGCATCACGGCCACTGCACGCAAGGACCTGAATGACATGACCCGCGCCCTGGTTTTCGATTCCGGTGTTGGCGGGCTCACCATAGCGAGCGAGATCCGCCGCGCCGCGCCGGGCTGGACTGTCGATTATGCCGCGGATTCGGGGTTCTTCCCCTATGGCGTGAAAAGCGACGAGGAATTGCGTGCGCGATTGCCCGGGCTGTGTGCGTCGCTGGTGGAGATTGCGCGCCCCGACCTGCTGGTGATCGCATGCAATACCGCTTCGACGCTGTCGATTGGGGATATCCGGGCGGCGGTGAAAGTGCCGGTGGTTGGCACGGTGCCCGCGATCAAGCCGGCGGCCGACCTGACGAAGACGGGCGTGATCGGCGTGCTGGCGACGCCGGGAACAGTGCGCCGCGCCTATCTCGACGATCTGGAACGGCAGTTCGCGGCGGGAAAAACCGTGATCCGGCGCGGCACGGCGGGCCTGGTCGATGTGGCCGAGCGGGCGGTGCGCGGCCAGCCGATTGACCACGAGGCCATCGCCTATGCGGTAAAGCCGATGTTCGATGGGCCAGATGGGGCGCGGATCGATGTCGTGGTGCTGGCGTGCACGCATTTTCCGCTGATCCGCGACGCGATCCAGGCAGCGTGTCCAGCCGGCGTGCAGCTGATCGACACGGGTGCGGCGGTGGCGCGTCAGGCGCTGCGCGTGGCGCCGGAGAGCGTTGGCGTCACGGTGCCGGCGGGTATACCGGTGACAGCCTATGTAACCGGCGGCGCCGCCAACCGCGCCGCGATGGCGCCCGCGCTCGCCGGATTTGGCTATACCTGGATCGAGGTCGTTGACCTCTGAACGGCAGAGCCCGCCAATCGCACGCAAGGAGACGATCATCGCCGACATTCGGGCACAACCCAAGCTGATCAACCTCGCCCTTCAGGGCGGGGGCTCGCACGGCGCATTCTCGTGGGGCGTGCTGGACCGTCTGCTGGAAGACGAACGTGTGATGATCGAGGCGATCACCGGCGCCTCGGCGGGGGCGATGAATGCTGTGGCGCTCGCCGCGGGACTTGCTGAGGGTGATCGCGTCGAGGCGCGGGCAGCGCTGCGCGCTTTCTGGGAAGGCGTGACGGGACAGGCGCGCAACAGCCCGATTCACCGCTCCCCTATCGAAATGCTGTTCGGCGGCTGGAACATGAATACGTCGCCCGCCTATGTGATGTTCGACCTGATAACGCGGGTGGCGAGTCCCTACGATTTCAATCCGCTGAATCTCAACCCGCTGCGCGATCTGGTGATGCAGCTGGTCGATTTCGACAAGGTGCGGCAATCGAAGGTGAAAGTCTTCATCTCCGCCACCAATGTGGAGACCGGTCGGGCGGAGGTGTGGGAAAAGAAGGAGCTGACAGCCGACCATGTGATGGCGTCGGCCTGCCTTCCATGGCTGTTCCAGGCGGTCGAGATTGACGGCATGCCGTACTGGGATGGCGGCTTTACCGGCAATCCCGCGCTGTGGCCGCTGTTCGAGAACTGCAGGTCGGATGATGTGGTGCTGGTGCAGATCAATCCCATACGCCGGCCGGGCGCGCCCAAGACGGCGCGCGACATCATCAACCGGGTAAACGAGATCACTTTCAACGCCTCTTTGATGCGTGATCTGCGCGCGGTGGATTTCGTGTCCCGCCTGCTTGAGGACGGCAGGCTTGATGGCACGGGTTATCGCCGTGTCCTTATGCATGCGATCGGCGATGAGACAACGCTTTCGGAACTCGGCGCGTCGTCCAAGTTCAATGTCGAGCCCGGGTTCATCGACATGCTGTTCGAGAAGGGCCGCGCGGCCGCCGAGCAGTGGCTGAAGACGAATTTTCGCCATGTCGGCGTGCGGGCAACTGTCAACGTGCGCCGCATGTTCCAGGGCGAGGATGATTCACTCGATGGCTCGCGCCTCAAGCCGCCGCGCCGCAAGGCGAAGGCGGCTGAGTAATCTAGAGAAAGTCGAGCGTTGCGGGATCGCCGCCAGTCCAGGCGTGCTGGATCTCGACGGCGAGGAACAGGCCGCCAAGCGCAAGCACCGTCATTCCTTCAGCCGCAGCACGGTGGTGCGCCATGCGAGCCGCAGCGGCGATGTTGGGCTCGATTGCGACATCGCTGGCGCGGCTGGTGAAGGCCTCCATGAAGGCTTCGATGTCGGCCCCGGACTTGTTGGCGCGTGTGAGAATGAAATGATCGAAGCGGCTGGCGACCGTCGCGGCGATGGCGTTGATCTCCTTCGACGACGAGACGCCGAAGATCACCAGCGTGCGTTCACGCGGAGCGAGGTCGGCGAAGGCGTGGGTCACGACATCCAGCGCGACCGGCGTGTGGCCGACATCGATCCAGAGATCCGGCGAGGTGGCGATGCGCTCCAGACGGCCCGGCCAGCGCGCCGCGCCAATGCCGCGCAGCATGGCGGATTCAGTCCTGGGCGAAGGCTCGACGCCACGCCAGGCGCAAGCCGCCCAGAACGCGGTGAGGGCATTGTCGGCCTGATGGCCGCCGATCAGGCGTATGTGCATGTCATGCCGTTCGGCGCCGCGGCCTGAGCGGACAATCGTGAAGCGCGTGCCGTCGGCGCGGTTGGTTAGACCGGTCGTCTCGAACGTGTCGCTGACGAAGCGCGCGCGCCTGTCGCTGAGGCGGACATAGGCGCGAATGCGGTCCGTCAGGCTGTCCGGCACCGATGGCGAAACGATCAGCGTTCCGTCGCGCGCGAGAGCATCGATCTTGTCGTAGGCGATCAGCTCTTCGGTCGCGCCGAGCAGGGCGGTGTGTTCAAGTTCGATCGAGGTCAGCGCTGAAACCCTGGCGCGCACGGTGCGGACGGGATCGTAGCGGCCGCCAATGCCGGCCTCCCACACGATGGCGTCCGGCTTTTCGTCCTCGAACCACAGGATGGCGATGAGGAACAGGAACTCGAACGAGCCGATGCGATCGCCATCCGACTGCGCGGCGTTGAAGGCAAGGACGCGCTTGGCGTAGGCGTTGAAGCGCTCATCAGGGATAGTCGCGCCGTTGATCAGGAAACGTTCGCGCACGTCGAACAGGTGAGGGGAGGTGAAGCAGGCGGCGCGATGACCTGATGCTTCAAGTGCGGCGGCGATGAAGCGCGAGGTCGAGCCCTTGCCGTTCGAACCCGTGACGACGATGGAACGGTGCGAGAGCTGTTCGCGGTCGACGGCGTGCTGCTCGAAAAAGCGCTCGATACGGTGGAGGGCGATGCCGTCGCCGAATTTGGGGAGGCCGAACATGGTTCAGGTCCCCAGCATTTCGGAGAGCATGGATATCCAGAGTTTTCGGATCAGATCGGTGCGGCCGTTCAGCTCAAGCGTGCGCAGGCCAGGATTGCCGTTCACTTCGAGGATAGCCGGTTGCGTGAGGTCGCCAGCAGGCGAGGTGTCGAACAGGTCGACGGCGCCAACGCGCAGGCCGACCGCGGCAACCCCCTGCGCCGCCAGTGCGGCGAGAGCGGGCGGCGCCGTGTCGCTGAAGATTTCGATGTCGCCTTCGGCGCTGAGATTGCGGCGGCCAGGCAAGGCGATGCGTTGACCTTTGGCGGGGATGGCGGCGGGATCCAGACTTGCGACTTGCAGCACGCTGGAAGGATAGGGCGAGATGCCTGACCCGGCGAGCGACAGGTTGAGTGCAGACAGCAGCGTCGCGATTGAAGTGGCGCCATCGCCCGTGAGGGCGGGCGGCGACTTGCTGGCGTGAAAGATCACGCGGCCATCATGGATCAGGACACGATGCTCCGCGCCTTTCAGAATGGGTTCGACGAGGAAGGCCTCGAACTCGACGCCGACGCGGCGGACATAGTCGGCGAGGGCGAAGGGATCGGCGACGATTTCGGCAAAGTTGCCGCGCGAGCCGGTGTTGGGTTTGCAGAACACCGGCCAGCCGAGCTTTGCTGCGAAGACGGCTGCGTCGCTGGCTTCGCGGCCGGGCTGGCGCAGCGCGGCGCGGCGCGTGTGGGCGAAGAACAGCCCGCCGGGAGCGACCGGCAACCCGGCGGCGGTCAATACGGTTTTCGTATGCGCCTTGTCGCGCGAGAGGGAGAAGGCCGTTGCACTGTTCACCGGGAAACTGCAGATGGCGCCCGCGCCCGCAATGAGGCTTCGGCCATTCTTCGAGACGCGGAAAAGGTAGCCGCCTCCGTCATCGAGGTCGGCATAGTCCGCGCCGATCGCGGCGGCGGCGTCCATGGCGTAGCGGGCGGGGTCGGGCGGGGTCATACCGGCGGGGGGCTCGAGGGGTGCGACAGGCTCTAGCAGAGGCCCTGCAGGCCTCCAATCGGCAGCGGCGGTCACCGGCCAAGATTGTATGCAGTTTCGAGAGGCGCTAGGCTTCGGCCTGAGAGAGCACCGCAGACCGTATGGGCGAAAATGCCTGACGGCCGGCGAAACAGGAGACCGCCCGTGAGTTGTGGCCACCCCCACATGATTCCGCTGCCATTGGTTGGCGACCAGTCGCAGACCGCTCGCCTTGCCGACGAACTGGCCATGTCGATCCATCTGGGCGCGGTGAAACCCGGAGCGCCACTGCGCGAGGTTGAGCTGGCGGACGCCCATGGCGTTAGCCGCACAATCGTTCGCGCAGCGCTACAGAAACTGGAATCCCAGGGGCTGGTGGAAATCGTGCTGAACAAGGGCGCGCGGGTGCGCGCCGCCAATCCGGCATCGGTCGATGACATGATCGATCTGCATGTCGACCTCACGGCGCTGGCGGCGCGACATGCCGCCCAGAGAGCCAGCGCGGCCAGCATCGCTGTGATCCGCCAGTTCGTCGACATGATGGAGCATGTCGCGGAGGATGCAGGCCCGGCGGAGGAGTTCCAGCATCTGCGTGTGGGCTTTGCGCGCGCCCTGTTCGAGGCGGCAGGGCCGGTGCTGGCCGAACGGCTGCGATCAGCGGCGCCGGTGGTGCCGCACCATGAGCGGGCGATGGACAATATCCGCGATCGCGAGGGCCAGGAGGTCGCCGCGAAGCTGTCGCGCGACCTCCTGGCGGCCGTGAGCCGCAAGGATCCTGAGCTCGCGGCGCGAGCGGCTGAAAAGCTGGTTCGCAACCACGGCGCGGCAAGATCTCCTGCCGCAGCCGCCAAAACAGTGCGCAGGTCGAAGTCGGCCGCCTGATATCCCCAGCCACGAGAGCGTTTTGTTGCGCAAATGCGACACACTCGCGTTTGTGCGCAGCCCTCGCGCGTCTGTGTGCGGCTTTATTGTATACAATCTGGAATCGAGTCCCTAGCGTCCGGCCTCATCGCGGCGGCCCGCTTGCCACGTCGTGTGTTTGCAGGCCGAAGAGCCTCGGGAGGGCGTTCAGTGAAGAAGTTTCTGCTCGGCGCAGTTGCGTCGGTCGCCATGTCGGTCGCAGCAGCGCCTGTGTTCGCGCAGGAGGCGGGCCGCGATGTCGTCCACGTCTGGGGCCAGCTTGAGGAATCAATGGCCGACGAACTGTCGGATTATGGTTCGCGCGTTGAGGTTGTGACCGAAGCGCAGATCAGGAATGGCGGCTTTGCCGATGCGGGCCAGGCTCTGCAGATGCTGGTGCCGGGGCTGTTCGTCACGCCGAAGAACGGGCCGTTCGACTATGTGCAAGCCTCTCTGCTGGGCGGCCGCCGTCAGGATGTGATCTGGCTGGTCGATGGCGTTCGCATCTCCAACCGCCTTTACACCACCACCACGCCGCTCGACACCATTCCCGCCAGCATGATCGAGAAGATCGAAGTGCTGAAGGGCGGGCAGAGCCTGTTCTACGGTACCTCCGCAGTTTCTGGCGCCATCAACATCGTGACGAAGGGCTTCTCGAAGGAACTCGAAGGATCGTTCAGCGCTGGTTTCGGCACCGACGAGGAACGCCATATCGACGGCTACACGTCCGGCGGCGTTGACGGGCATTCATTCGTCGTGTTCGCCAGCCACGATGAAGCCGAAGGCTTCCAGCCCTTCCGCGACCAGGACTACCAGCCGAGCGCGACCGACCGGAACCGCAGCTATGACGTCACCAATTTTGGCGCGAAGTACGGCTATGCGTTTACGCCCTCGACCAAGCTTTCGGTGAACTACCAGCATACCGACGCGGTGCTCGACTTCGCAAATGCGTATGAAACCTACAGCTCGCACAACGACCGCGACGAAGACATTCTTTCGGTCAAGCTCGACTGGGACATGGGCGACAGGTTCAGCTTCTTCGCAAAGGGCTACTACCACTGGTGGGACACGCGCTTCACCGACATTCGCAACACTGAACCACCGTCAGGCACGCTGCTGGTCAGCTCCGACAACGAGTTCTGGGGCTTCGAGGACTACGGCATCAACCTGCTGGGTCAGTACCAGGTGAGCGACGCGCTGACTGTGCTCGGCGGCGTCGATTATCAGAACTATACCGGTGAAGATGAGGTCTTCCTGATCGCGAAGCGGACTGAGGACGTCATCGCGCCATTCGCCCAGGTGCGCTGGGATCTGGACGTACTGGACGGTCTGAAGCTTGCCGCCGGCGCGCGCTACAACAAGCCGTCCGGCGACAGCGACACCACCGTGTGGAACGTCTCCGGCGACCTCGCGATCAACGACTATCTCTATGTACGCGGCCAGGTCGGCACGGCCTTCCGCCTGCCGGACGCCTACGAGCTCTACGTCGTCGATCCATGCTGCGAGCAGGGCAATTCGAACCTCAAGGGCGAAGAGAGCACCAACTTCGAAGCGGCTGTCGGCGGTCATGCGGATCGCTTCCGCTGGGAGCTGACGGCCTTCCACCGCAAGATCGACGACATCATCCAGATCATCACGCTGGTGGACAACCGCGTCCCGGGCTCGCCCGGCAATTATGGCTGCACAGACGATCTGGTGCTCGGCTGCTACGACACGTTCGACAATGCGGGCACGCAGGTGAAAACCACCGGCGGGGAGTTCACCGCGTCGATGCAGTTCACCGATGCGCTGTCGGGCACATTCGACTGGACGCACACCGCTTCAGAACTTGAAGGCGGCAATTCACAGCTGGCCAACATCCCAAAGGACACAGCGAAGCTGCTGGTCGACTGGGCGCCGTCCGATATGCCGTTCGGCGGCGGCGTTTCTGCGACCTGGGTTGGCGAGGTCACGGCCAACGCGCCATCCAGCCTCGGCCCGCAATCCTATGGCGATTATTTCCTCGTGGATCTCAACGCGCGCTGGTTCCTCGACAGGGATCGCAAGCACCGGCTTGGTCTGCGTGTCGAAAACCTGCTGGACGAGGCATATGTCTCCTCGCTCGGCCGCGGCTTCGTCGATGTTGTCGGCACGCCCTATCTCGCCAACAATCAGGGGCGCGGCCAGAGCTTCCACATCAACTATACATACGATTTCTAATCTCGGTCCGGACGCTGGCGCCCCTCTCCGCTTGCGCGGGGAGGGGATTTCCATGTCCGCTATTTGCCGCCAGCGTAAAGCCTGGTCAGGCGGTAGAGAAACTCCCGTCCTTCCAGCAGCGACTTCACGGGCACGCTCTCGTTGAGGCCGTGCGCATTGGTGCGTTCGTCATCCTCGAAGATGCCGCTGACGCCATAGGTCGGGATGCCGGCGGCGTTGAGGAAGCTGCCGTCCGTTGCGCCTGTCGCCATCTGCGGAATGACCGGGATGCCGGGGAAGAGTTGCTGGCTGACCTTTTCGATCGGGCCAAGGATATCGGGCGTGAGCGGGGGCGGCGGGAAGGGCGGGCCGGACAGGCCTTTCATCGTGAATTTGACCGCGGGATCGCCGACGGCGGTTTCCAGTTGCTTCTGGATTTCCGCAGCGCCGTGGCCGGGGAAGATGCGGCAATTGATGTTGGCGGTTGCGCGTTGCGGCAAGGCGTTGGGCGCATGGCCGCCGCTGAGCTGGGTCGCCACGCAGGTCGTGCGCAGCGTGGCGTTGAGCGTCGTGTCTTTCGACAGCCTTTCGGCGACATCGGATTCGACAGGGTTCTTCGCAAAGGCGCGCATGTCGGCCGCTTGCGCCTTGTCCGCGTTCAGGTCGGCCATGCGGGCGAAATATCCAAGCGTCGCCGTGTTGTGCTCGACCGGGAATTTATAGCCCTCGACTTTGCGGAGCGCATCAGCGAGGCGATAGATCGCGTTGTCGGCGACCGGACGGGACGAGTGGCCGCCAGGGTTGGTCACTTCGAGTTCGAAGTCCTGGTAGATTTTCTCGCCCGCCTGCACGCCGTTGTAGACATACTTGCCGGTCCTCGAATCGATCTGGCCGGCCGCGCCTTCGTTGAGCGCGAAGGCGGCTTTGATCAGGTCGCGGTTGTGCTCGAGGATGTAGCTGACGCCATTGAGCGGAAAGCCGCCTTCCTCGCCGCAGGTGAGCGCCAGCTTGATCGTGCGCTTGGGCTTGTAGCCGTCGCGTTTGAAGCGAACCATCTGATCCGTGAAGATGGCGGCCTGCGCCTTGTCGTCCTCGGCGCCGCGCGCGTAGAACGTGCCGTCTTCTTCCGTCAGCTTGAATGGGTCACGCACCCAGTCCGCGCGATTGGCCTCGACCACGTCGATGTGCGCCAGCAGCAGAATGGCTTTCAAGGATGTGTCGGCGCCGGGCAGAACGGCGATCAGGTTGCCTTCGCGCGGATTGTTCGGCGGCACGATCATGTGGAGGTCGGATGCCGGATACCCTGCGGCGACCAGGCGAGCCTTCATGGCCTCGGCCGCGGCCGTGCAGGATCCCACCGAAGCCGTGGTGTTGATCTCGATGAGCTCCTTGTAGAGCGCGCGGAAATCGGCCTCGCCCGGCTGGGCTTTCTGGGCGAGCGCGGACGGAGCCATGAGGGCTGCGGCAAATGCGAATGCAGCAGCAGTGAGCTTGATTGCATGTTTCATCTACTTGCCGCCTGCATAGGCCTGGGTGAGGCGGTGGAGGAATTCGCGGCCCTCCATCAGGCCTTTGATCGGGAGGCGTTCGTTGAGGCCGTGAGCGAAGGTGGTCTCGCCGTCGGTGAAGATGCCCGAGACGCCGTAGGTGGGAATGCCGGCGGGCGTGAGGAAGCGGCCGTCTGTGCCGCCGGCCGCCATCGCAGGCACCACGGGTACGCCGGGGAACATGGATTCGGTCAGCTGTTCGATCGGCTTCATGATATCGGGCGTCAGCTTCGGCGGCGGGCCCGGATTTTCGGGTTCAGCCTGGAACGACACCTTCACGCCCGGATCGCCGATCGCGGTCTCGATCTGCTTGCGGATTTCTTCCGGCGCATGGCCGGGGAAGATGCGGCAGTTGACGTTGGCGGCGGCGCGCTGGGGCAGGGCGTTCGGCGCGTGGCCGCCGCTGAGCTGCGTGGCGACACAGGTGGTGTGCAGGATCGAGTTGTTGCCGGGGTTCTGGCGCAGCCGCGCAATCACGGCGGGATCGCCCTCCGGCGCTGCCTTCATGTCGGCGCCTTCTGCGCCGCCGGTGATGGCGCCCATGGCGGCGAAGTAGCCGCGCGTGGCGTCGTTGAACTCGATGGGGAAGTCCATCTTCGAGACTTTTTCCAGCGCGGCCGACAGGCGGTAGATCGCGTTGTCAGGCGCCGGTCGCGAGGAGTGGCCGCCGGGGTTGGTGATTTCCAGCGTGAAGTCCTGATAGAGCTTCTCGCCGGCCTGGATGCCGTTGAACAGGTATTTGCCGGTCTTGCCGTCCAGCCGGCCGCCGCCGCCTTCGTTGAGCGCAAACGCGGCGTCGATCAGCTCGCGATGGTTGGCGATCAGGTATTTGACGCCGTTGAACGTGTTGGGGCTTTCCTCGCCGCACGTCAGCACCAGCTTGAGGCCGCGCCTGGGCGCATAGCCGTCGCGTTTGAAGCGAACCATGGAGTCGGTGAAGATCGCCGCCATGGCCTTGTCGTCGGCTGCGCCGCGCGCATAGAAATAGCCGCCTTCTTCGGTCAGCTTGAACGGATCGCGCACCCAGTCGGCGCGGTTGGCTTCGACCACGTCGATGTGGGCCAGCAGCATGATCGGCTTCAGCGAGGCGTCCGTGCCGGGCAGCACCGCAACAAGGTTGCCATCCTGCGGGCGCTTGGGATCAGCAATGATGTGGAGGTCGCTTTGCGGGTATCCCGCCGTGACGAGGTGCGCCTTCATGGCTTCGGCCGCCCTGGTGCAGGAGCCGACGGACAGGGTCGTGTTGATCTCCAGCAGTTCCTTGTAGAGCGCGCGGAACTCCGGCTCGCCCGCGCGGGCGGCGGCGGATTGCGCGGCGGTGTCGGGCTGCGTGGCGCAGGCGCCGGCGAGCACGCACAGGCTTGCCGCGAGGAGATGGGTCGATTGCATGAAGTCGCCTCTGATCTGGTTTTGAGCGAAGAGAGCATGCCGGCGTTGAACCGCCAACCTCTTCGTCGCCCTCCAGCATCAAAGGACAGGCCGATGCGGGAAACGTGGCCACAGCCCCGTTTCCCGTCCGGATCAGGTCTACTCGATTTCGGAAACGACAATGAATTGCGGCGCTTCAGCGAAGCCCATGAACTGGCCCATGACGCCCTGAACGGTGGCGCCCGGCATGTCTTCAGCCACGAAGGCGTCGAGGTTCGGGATCGAGAACGTCTCGATGTATTGAACCGTCGGTTTGCCATCGCCCATCAGCAGTTTTTCGGCGCGATGCGTGCGGAAATCAGAGACGTGGGCGAGGCCTCGCATGCTGGGGTAGTCGGTGGCTTTCACCCAGGCTTCGAAGTCGGCGGGCGTGACGCCGGCTTTGAGCGAATAGAGGATCATCAGATTGACCGGCTTGTGCTCGGCGACCGGCGCGGGCGCGGGAGCCTCAACGGCAGCCGGAGCAGGAGCAGGCGCGGGTTCGGGTGCGCAGGCGGCGGCGGCGAACATCAGCGGCAGGGCAAGCAGAAGGCGTTTCATCAATGTGGTTCCCTATGAATGGAGTGCGTTTGTGGTCGGCTGGGACGCTAGTGTCGGGCAGCGGGCGGCGGCGATTGCTCCCGACCCGTCATGGGTAGGGCCTCGCCCTGATGCAAGAATGTTGTCTGTCCCCGGGAAAATTGTCCCTGCAGCTGGTTTGAACCAACATCATTCCGGGCGCAATCGAACGGCGGCATGCGGCTGCGCAAAAGAAAACGCCCGCTCCGGGTTAGCGGCGCGGGCGTCTTTGTCGGGTCTGGAACCAACCTAGAGCTTGCTGGTCAGTTCCGGCACGATCTTGAACAGGTCGCCAACGAGGCCATAGTCCGCGATCGCGAAGATCGGAGCTTCCTCGTCCTTGTTGATGGCGACGATGATCTTGGAGTCCTTCATGCCGGCGAGGTGCTGGATGGCGCCCGAGATGCCGATAGCGACGTAGAGCTCCGGAGCGACGACCTTGCCGGTCTGGCCGACCTGGTAATCGTTGGGCGCGTAGCCAGCATCCACCGCTGCGCGCGAGGCGCCGACGCCCGCGCCGAGCTTGTCGGCGAGGGGGAGGATGTATTGCTGGAACTGTTCAGCCGAGGCGAGGGCGCGACCGCCGGAGACGATGCGCTTGGCCGAGGCGAGTTCGGGACGATCCGACTTCGACAGCTCTTCCGAGACAAACACCGATTTGAACGGGCCCTGCGGCGCGTCGATCTTTTCGACGGCAGCCGAGCCGCCGCCAGCCGTAGGCTGGAACGCCGTGCCGCGAACGGTGACGACTTTCTTGGCGTCGGACGATTTGACGGTGAGGATCGCGTTGCCGGCATAGATCGGGCGCTCGAACGTGTCCTTGTCGATCACTTTCGTGATCTCGGAGATCTGCATCACGTCGAGCTTGGCGGCGATACGCGGGGCTGCGTTCTTGCCGGTCGTGGTGGCGGGGGCGAAGAAAGCGTCATAGCCGGCCATCAGCGGCACGATCAGGGCTTCCAGCGCTTCTGCGGTCGGCTTTTCGTAAACCGCCCCTTCGGCGTGGAGCACTTTGCGGACGCCAGCGAGTTTTGAAGCAGCCTCAGCGGCTGCGCCAGCATTGGCGCCAGCAACCAGCACATCGATATCGCCACCGAAGGCGGCGGCGGCGGAGACCACTTTCGCAGTCGCGTCGTTCAGGGCGGCGTTGGAGTGTTCAGCGAGAACCAGGATGGCCATGTCAGATTGCTCCCGCGGATTTCAGTTTCGCGATCAGCGCGTCGACGTCGGCGACTTTTTCGCCCGCTTCGCGCTTTTTCGGCTCGGTGACCTTCACGACGGAGAGGCGCGGTTTGACTTCCACGCCGTAGTCGGCGGGGGTCTTCATCGCGATCTCTTTCTTCTTCGCTTTCATGATGTTCGGCAGCGAAGCGAAGCGCGGCTCGTTGAGGCGGAGGTCGGTGGTGACCACGGCCGGGAGCTGGAGCGAGACGGTCTGGAGACCGCCGTCCACTTCACGCGTCACTTTAAGAGCATCGCCATCCTTGGCGACGGCAGAGGCGAACGTGCCTTGCGGCCAGTCGAGGAGGGCGGCCAGCATCTGACCGGTCTGGTTGTTGTCGTCGTCGATCGCCTGCTTGCCGGTGATGACGAGGCCGGCCTGTTCCTGCTCGACGATCGCCTTGAGGATCTTGGCGACGGCCAGCGGTTCGGCGCGTTCGTCGGTCTGGACCAGGATGCCGCGATCACCGCCCATGGCGAGACCGATGCGGATGGTTTCCTGGGCCTGCGTCGGGCCGACGGACACGATGATGATCTCGGTGACGAGGCCCTTTTCCTTCATGCGGACGGCCTCTTCGACTGCGATCTCGCAGAACGGGTTCATCGCCATCTTGACGTTGGCGAGGTCCACACCGGTCTGGTCCGGTTTCACACGGGGCCGCACGTTGTAATCAATCACCCGTTTGACGGGCACGAGCACCTTCATCGCGGTCTCTCCGGTTCGGATCAAATTTCGGATCGAAATCTGCGCCGGACGCCCCAAACCACCGGGGTCGTTCCAGCGTCCCCCTGTTATGCAGGCAACGCGCCGGAATCAAGTTTTCGAGGGGAAAAAGCGTCACTTTGGCGCTATCCCCGGGAGCTCCGGTGAAACATTCGTGCGCTGGGGCAGATTTCGGGTGGTTTTTTCGGGCGGCGCGGTAGTTTGCCCGCCAACAAGGCGCCAGCCGGGGCGTCTGCGGGAGAAGAAACAGACCATGGCGGATACTCTGGACGAGACCTTTTACGAACGGGCCGACGCCCATATCCGGCTGGCGAATGACCAGCTTCATGACCAGACAGCCGACATGAGCGGCGGCAAGGTCAGCGCGTCGATGATGTATGGTACCGCCCGGTTCAACGCCTGGGTCTCGGCCAGCGCCCACACCAGCAAGGAGAGCATGGCCAGTGTGCGGGACGAGACCGTCGAGTACTTCGTGAAGGGCTACCGGCAGATGCTGGAAGCCAACATCGACCAGTACATCGAGAATTTCGACGCCTATATGAAACCCAAAGGCTGAACGCCGTCATGCCGGAGAGATAGCCCTACATGCCAGCTGGTTTCCTCAAGAAGCTCCTTGGACCCACAACGGCGGCCACCTTGCCGCCTGAGGACGCACGCTCGGCCATTGCCGCCGTGTTGGTGATGGCTGCGCGCGCCGATGGGGCCTATGCCGCCGAAGAGCAGGCGATGATCGATGGCGTGCTGGCGCAGCGTTACGGTCTGGCGGCCGACAAGGCGGCCGCGTTGCGCGCAGACGGAGAAGGCGCTGAGGTCGGGGCGGTTGACCTGTATCAGTTCACCAAGGCCATCAAGGCTGCGGTGCCGTATGAGGACCGGTCGCTTGTGCTGGAGGCGGTGTGGCGGGTTGTGCTCGCCGACGCCGAGCGCAATCCGATGGAAGACACGCTGATGCGGGGGCTGGCCGACCGGCTGGGCCTGACTGACCGCGATTCTGCGCTGGCGCGGCAGCGGGTAAGCGCGGCGAAGGGCTAGTCGCTGCCTGTGGCGGTGGTTGCTTCGGCAATCTCGCTCAAACGGAACCAGTCGGTCTTCGGCAGGCCCAGCTCATAATCCAGCCATGTCGGCAGGATCTTGCCCGCACGCGCACCGCGCGTGTTGGACAGGATGACGATCCCGGAGTTCTTCTCCGGCAGCCAGGCGACCATTGCAAAATAACCTTCGACGCCGCCCGAGTGGTTCACCAGCTTGTGGCCGGCATAGTCAAACACCCGCCAGCCGAGGCCGTAGTTGGTGGATTTCACCGGAGTCTTCAGGATGCGCTGGCGGTTGGTCTCTGACGGCGTCGAGACGCGCGGCTTGCGCAGTTCAGCCACGACATCCGGCGGCAGCACATCTGGCCGCGCGCCCATCTGTGCGGCGAGCCAGCGCGACAGGTCGGTGATGCTGGCGTTCATGCCGCCTGCGGCGGGAACCTTGTAGTAGGGCTCTTTGACCGGCGTCGCCTGCCACGCATCATTCTTGCGGATGTGAGGGCGGGCCCAGTTGCCGGTGGATTTGAGGCCTTCAAGGCCGAACGAGGCCGTCTTCATGCCGAGCGGATCGAGAATCTGGTCGCGCAGGGTCTGCGTGTAGGATTTGCCGGACGCCTGTTCGATCACCGCCGCGATCATGTTGAAAGAGGTGTTCTGGTATCCGAAGCATGAGCCAGGCGCGCAGGACAGTTTCAATCCGCCATACTTGTTGAGAATTTCCAGCGGCGTCGTGCCCGCTTCCAGCAGATTGTCGTAGGCAAATGGCGGCAAGCCGGTGCGGTGCGAGAGAATGTCCTCGATCGTGACCCTGGCGGTATCCCGGGGCGTCTTCAGTTTGAACTGGGGGACGGACTGGACGATAGGGTCTTCCCAGCCGAACTTGCCTTCCCTCACTTCGATGGCGGCAAGCGCGCCTGCAAACCCCTTGGAAACCGAAGCCAGACGGAACACCGTGTCCGGCGTTACCTTCTCGTTGCGGCCTGCTTCGCGCACGCCATAGGTGCGCGTGAGAACGATGCGGCCGTCGCGAACAACTGCAACGGCAAGACCCACGAAGTCAGGGGCCTTGGCCGCCTCATCCAGCTCGGCGGCGAAGGCCTGTGTAGCCCGGGCCTCTTTGGTCAGCTGTGCGGACGCCGCCGGAGCGGACACGGCCGCAGCAGCAAGAACGACGGCGGAAAGAAGCGTGCGAAAACTCAGCTGACGTCCCCTGAACACGACCTCTGCATCGGATCGGGAAATAGTGGTGTGAGTTGGGCGATCCGCCAAGAGTCAGCAGTTACGGTGCGACGGTCCTCAGTTCGCCCCGGACCCGCATCAGGATCTGGCCCAGCAGGTTCTGGCCTTGCCATTTGGCGGGGTCGAGGGCCGCGGCGTCGTCTTCCGCAAGACCGATGCCCCAGATGTAGTCCTTCGGGTTGGCTTCGGCGAGAACAGCCTCGCCCGTGTCCAGCAGGCGGCGGCGCAGGCCGGCATTCTGGCCGAATTTGGCGCGACTGCCCCGCGTGACGATGGCGACTTTCTCGGCGTCCCATTTTTCCTGCTGGAAGCCTGAGACGCGGCCGCCCATGAGCTTGTGCTCGTGGGGGCTGTCCGATTGCAGGATGCGCTCGGCCATCGTGATGTCGCCGAACAGGCGGGCCTTGTGTTCGTGCATGTATTGTTCAGCACAGACATAGTCGCGGCCATCGACAGTGAAGCGTGACGCGTGGAACTGGCTGAACACGCCGCGATAGAAGAGTAGGATGTTCGGGAGCGTCGCGGCCATGGCGCCCGCCTCAGCGGTTGGCGCCGGGAACCCATTTCACATCGCTCGCGCCGTTGGCGTTGGCGCGGCGGGCGGCGACGAACAGGAAATCCGACAACCGGTTGGTGAAAGTGAGGGCGGGGCGCGAGACTGTCTCACCCGGCTTTGCGCTGAGCTGGGCGATCAGGCGTTCGGCGCGCCGGGCGATGGTGCGGGCGACGTGCAGATGAGCGGCCAGCGGGGATCCGCCGGGCAGGATGAAGCTGTCGAGCGCCGGGATCACGGCGTTGATCAGGTCGATCTCGGTTTCGAGGCGGGTGGTCTGGGGCTCTGTGATGCGCAGCGCCGTCCAGCCCAGCGGCTTGTCGCGCTCCGGCGTTGCGAGGTCGGCGCCGAGATCGAACAGGTCATTCTGGATCCGCGCCAGCATGGCGTCGAGTTCGGGATCCTGGGCTGAATGCAGGCGCGCGACGCCGATGGCGGAATTGCACTCGTCCACCGCGCCGTAAGCCTCGACGCGCAAATCCCATTTCGGTACGCGCTCGCCGGTGGCAAGGCCAGTGTCGCCATCGTCACCCGTGCGCGTGTAGATCTTGTTGAGCGTGACCATGGCCTATGTCGCGCGCGCGGCGTCAGCCCGTCAACAGGCCCGGCGAAGGATCAGGCGTAGGCCTCGTGACGCGCCTGGATAGGCGAAGCCATGTCGAGCGAGGGCAGCGGGGCGAGCCGGAAGGGTACGCGGCGCTTGTCGGTGAGTGCGGCCGGGGAGGTGAAGCGCCAGCCGGCGAGGGCGGGGGCGGCTTCCAGCAGGCGGGCGAGCGTGTCGTCCGCGCCGCCGGTCACGGTCATCTGGCAACCGCCATCGATGGTGCGGAACAGGTCGGCCTGCAGGGCGGGATCATAGCGGTGGATGCGGGCATTCAGGCCGACCAGCAGCCAGTCTGCATCAGCCTCGCCGCGGGCGAGCGCCTCAATGCCGTTGGCGAGCCCCTGAGCTTCGCCGGCAAACCAGCGCCAGAATGGGCGCGGACTGGATTCGCGATGACGACGATTGAACATGACATCTCCTCCGTCGATGGCGATCCAGGACCCAGACAGTCTCGCGCAGACTGCTTCAGGCTTGGACAATCCGATCGATGAAATTCCACCGATTAGGGGAAAATCTGCAGGAAGCGCGCCAGATTCTGGTCTAGCGGAAAGCGCCCGAAACCCACCCCAGCGCGCAGAGGATCAGGATGGCGATGAACTGCACCAGAACGCGCAGGCGCATCAGCTTGTTGGAGCGGGAGCGGGCCTGATCGTCCGTGCGCACGAGGTTCGCCACGCCGACGGCGAGGACGACGAACACCAGCGCAATGACGGCGTAAAGGGCGTAGGTGAGCCAGAGTTGCATACCGAAGACCTAAGCGCTCCGGGCGCATCGCGCCATGGGACAAGGTAGCCCTGACAGGCTACGGGGTTTAGCGCTAGCGGGCCCCTGTCGACGGGTCAAATTTCTCGTTGGTCCAGACGAGACTGTCGAAACTCATGGCGTTGCGCAGGTCCTGAATCAGCGTCTGCATTTCGGCGACGCCACAGCCTGCATTGTAGGTGACGGTCTTTTCCTTCCCCTCCGGGGTGCGCCACGTGATCATGACGTTGGGGGCGTCGGTCATGCAGTTGACAAGTGTCTCGCCGGTCTGGACCTGTTTCATTGTCCAGAAGTCCGCTTTCTTGAGGACGCCTTCCGCCGTGATCCACGCGCCGACGCCAAGGTCGCCCTCGGTCACCCCTTCGGTCCTCACGAACTTGCGGCCGTTGAGGATGTAGGCGCCGTCGGGATGCAGCGTCATGTCGTAGACGGGGCAGGTGCCGAGGCACTGCCCCTCCGACAGCACGATCACCGGGTCATCGATCTGGCCCTGAGCGACGCCGGTTTCGGACTTGCTGCAGGCAGCCGCACCGATAACCGCCAAGGCGGCGATCAGCAGGACAGTCATCGGGCGGCGAGACTGATTCATGAGCTGAACCTAACCGGAACCGGCACTGCTGACGAGGCCGGTTCCGGGAGGATGTATCCGTCAGGCCGGCTTGCGGAAGCGGAACAGGAACTGGTCGGTGTGGCGGCGGATGGTGGCGTCGAACACCATCTTCGAGCGATCGTCGGTCGGGTTGGCGAGGACGTCGCTCCTGTCGACGAACACGAGGCCAGCGGCCTTGGCTGACGCCAGCACGGAGGCGGGATCGATGCGGTGGACGGTGGCGCCGGTGGTGGTCGGGTCGCCAGCATTGGCGGCGTGGTCCATGGCGATGAACTCGCCGCCGGGTTTCAGCACGCGCATGATTTCCGCGTAGGTCTTCCTCGGATCGCCGAGGCCGGTGGAGTCTTTCGGCGTGTAGTAGATTTCGTGCGGACCCAGGATCCACAGCACCTTGTCGACCGAGCCGTCCGCAGCTTCGAGCTTGTCGAAGTGAGTGATGGTGATGGTCGCGTTCTTCAGGCGACCGGCGTCGGTGCGCGCCTTGAGGGCGGGGGTGCCGTAGGCGAACTCGGCCGGGTACTGGATGATCAGCTTTCCGGCGGGGCCGACGGCTGACGAGAGAATATCCGAGTACCAGCCGCGGCCAGCTTCCATTTCGAGGATGGTGTCGCCCGGATGCACGCCAGCGAAAGCGAGTACTTCAGCGGGCTTGCGGGCTTCGTCATCCTTGCGGTCGGCTTCGGGACGGCCAGGGTCGGCGAGGATGGCGGCGTAATCACCGGCGGCCAGCGCCGGCGGACCTTTGGGCGCCGTGGCGCAGGCGGCGATAGCGAGCAGCGCCAGCGCGGGCGCAAATCGGATAGCAAGTTTCATGGACGTCCTCCCATCGGTCTTCCCGACCGTTAGCGACTAGATGCGCGCGTTTCAGGAGGCCGACAAGATGGGGCAGGAAGCGTCGCGGGCGGCGCCGTGAAACGCGCCGCCCGCTCGATTGCTCAAGACGCCAGTGCCTAGCTGGGCTTCTGGTAGCGGAACAGGAACTGATCGGTCTTGCCCTGGATCGTGGGATCGAAAACGCCTTTGGAGTGATCGTCCGCCGGATTGGCGAGCAGGGTGCTTTCACCGTCGCTGACAAAGCCTGCGGTGGTGGCGGCTGCCTTGACCAGCATGGGATCGATGCGGTGCAAGGTGTTGCCGGTCGTGGCGGGTTCACCCGCCTTGGCGGCGTGATCCATGATGATGAAATAGCCGCCGGGCTTCAGGATGCGGAACACTTCTGCGTAGGACTTCACCGGATCGCCGGTTCCGGCAGGGATGTTGTCCGGCTTGAAGTAGAGTTCGTGCGGGCCCTGAAACCACGTCACGACATCAACGGAAGCGTCGGGCGCGTCGAGCTTGTCGAACAGCGTCTGCGAGAGCGTGACGTTGGGCAGGCGGTTGGCCGCGAGGCGGGCGTCGACATCCTTCTTGTAGAAGGCCTCGAACTCTTTCGGCGCCTGCATTGTCACCTTGCCGGCAGGGCCGACAGCGTGGCTGAGGAGTTCGGTGTAATAACCGCCGCCGGCTTCGATCTCGAATACCGTCTGGCCGGGCATGATCTTCGAGAAAGCGAGTACCTCGGCGGGTTTGCGATCGGCGTCGCGGCCTGCATCGGCCACCGGGCGGTCGGCGGCAAGCAGCAGCGCAGGGTAGTCGGGCGCCACGACGACCGGCGCTGCAATTTCAGCGGCGGGAGCAGGCGTGGCGGGGACTTCTTCGTTCTTGGCGCAGGCTGATGCGGCGATCAGCGCTGCGAGTGATACGCCGGCAATCTTGAGCAAGTGAGATCTCATGTCTGGATGCCTCCCTCGGGATCGGTTGTCTTGGCGGGACGATACACGGGTATGTTGTGCGCGACAGCCCTTCGTCGCCGAGATTGGCGTTACGTAAACCTCATCTGTCTCGCCATCGGTTTTGACTAGGGGGCGGGCTGGAGTAGTGTGGGCAAATAGCCGGTCCAGACCAGGTCAGTTGGCGGATCAGCGGATGTCTTTGGAGGAGACTATGGCGAATCTGAAATTCCGCGTCGCAGTGGCGGCGCTGCTGTGCGGCCTCGCTGTTCCGGCGGCATTCGCGCAGGCGGGCGGCGCCAGTCGCGACCTGACGGGAATATGGAGCAACGCGTCGCTGACGCCGCTGGCGCGCGGGCCAGGCGTCAAGTCGCTGGTGGTCAGCGAGGCGGAAGCCGAAAAGATGGCCAAGGCGACGTCGATTGCAGGCGTTCCCGCGGATGATCCGGATTTCAACAAGAACGCCACCTATTCCGACCCCAATCGCGGCGCGCCGGAGAAGGGCGGATCGGATTTTGGTCTCAAGGGCTATGACAGCTTCTGGGTCACGCCGGGCGATCATCTGGCGAAAGTGAAGGGCGAATTCCGCACGTCCAACATCGTCGATCCGCCGAGCGGCCGGCTTCCCTACAAGGACCCGGCGGGCGTGGCGAAAGCGCAGCAGGCAGGTTTCGTTCGCTACCTCACAGGCAACGATCCTTATATCGGGCCGGAGTCGACCGAGCTGTCCGAGCGTTGCCTGATCGGCTTCGGCAACACGGGCGGTCCGGGCATGCTGAGCGTGCTCTACAACAACAATTATGAGTTCGTGCTGACTGACGATCACCTGATGATACTGGTCGAGATGGCGCACGACGCCCGCATCATCCCGATCTTTGCGTCGGCTGACGCCGCACGGGCGGCCCACAAGCCCAACGTGATCCAGCCGTGGCTGGGCGACAGCGTCGGCTGGTGGGAAGGCGGCACGCTGGTCGCTGAGACGGTCAACGTGAACCCGGCCCAGGCGCGCGATGGCTCCTTCCCGCTATCGGACAAGGCGAAGGTAACGGAGCGTTTCACCCGGCTTGGCGAGAAGGAAATCTTCTACGAGTTCATCGTGGATGATCCCGACAGCTATACGCAGACGTGGAAGGCGGAGCTGAGCTTCTATCCGCAAAGCCGCCTCTACGAGTACGCCTGCCATGAAGGCAATTACGGCCTGCACGGCATCCTCGCAGGAGCGCGCCTGAAGGAAGAACAGGACGCGGCCGCGAAAGCAAAGCCGGTGAAAGCCAAGGGCAAGAGCAAGTAAGTCTGCCGACGGTCGGCCGCGCCTAACTGGCGGCGCGGCGGGAGTCGAACTCCAGCCGCGCCGCTTCAACGCGCGGCCGGTTTGTCTGCGCCCACTCGCCGAGCGCCTGCACCGGCTTGGACAGTTCGCGCCCCAGAGGCGTCAGTTCGTATTCGACCTTCGGCGGGATGGTGGGGAAGACCGTGCGCGTGACGAAGCCGTCACGCTCCAGCCCGCGCAGCGTCGTCGTCAGCATCTTTTGCGAAATGCCGTCGAGCGCGTGCCGCAACTCGTTGAAGCGCATCTTGCGGACGCTGAGATGGCGGACGACTCCCAGCGACCACTTGTCTCCAATGCGGTTCAGCAACTCGGTCACCGGGCGGCACGTGTCCGGCGTGTGAATCAGCGTCTCGCCTGACGCTTTGGCGGATGTAGTCACTTTGGGGAGACCGGGTTTCAAAAAAGTGCCTCCTTCCAGAGGAGCGGCAAGTTTCCAATATGAAGCCAGTCACATTTATATACTCACTCCCCGGAGACTACCAATGGCTGCGCCCAGGATCGGCATCATCATCAGCTCCACCCGCGAGCAGCGCTTTGGCGAAAAGGCGGCAAAGTGGATCCACGAACTGGCCGCGAAGCGGACCGACCTGCAATTCGAGATTGTCGACCTGCGCGACTATCCGCTGCCGTTCTTCGAGGGGATTTCGCCCTTCTATGCCCCCGTGACCGATGAGGTGGCCAAACGCTGGGGCGCCAAGATGGCCGAGCTGGACGGTTATCTGTTCGTCACGGCTGAATACAACCGCTCGATCACTGGCGTCCTGAAGAACGCGCTCGACTGGGCCTACCGCGAGTACAATCGCAAGCCTGCAGCTTACCTTGGTTATGGCGGTGTCGGCGGCGCGCGAGCTGTCGAGCAGCTTCGGCTGATCTCGGTCGAACTGCAGATGGCGCCGACGCGCTCGGGCGTTCACATTGGCGGCGCAGATGCGATGGGCCTGATCTTCCAGGGCAAGCCGTTCTCGGACTTCCCGCATCTGGATGCGACCGCCACGACGATGCTGGACGAACTGGCGTGGTGGACGAAGGCGCTGAAGACCGCGCGTGAGGCGGACGTGGCGGACTAGGTCATAGACTCATAAACCGCATCCATATTCTGGCGGAGGCGAGTTTTACGAGCGCCAGATAGTTGGCGGCGCATTTCTCGTACCGGCTGGCGATGGCCCGGAAGTGCT
>Ga0075163_10001199_pt1 | contig 34569 bp, 24 predicted proteins | sample JI1023141ADNA_FD_71478 | JGI IMG/M metagenome (GOLD analysis project Ga0075163, IMG submission 71478) | Wastewater effluent complex algal communities from Wisconsin, to seasonally profile nutrient transformation and Carbon sequestration -... | ecosystem: Engineered > WWTP > Effluent > Algae...
CGTCGTGGGTGTGGAGGTCACCGTCGACGGCCAGGCGAAGGGCGCGGTGCCGGTCACGATCAAGCTGCCGGTCGGGCGACACCTCGTCGAGATCGCGAAGGCGGGCTTCGACAACTTCTCGCAGTGGGTGGACGTGCTGGACGGGCAGACGCAGGTGCTCCTGCCGGTGTTGAAGGCGCAGACGGTGGCGAAGGTGCGGCTCGTGATCGACGCCGACGTCAAGCAGGCCGAGGTGTTCGTCAACGGCGAGCGCAAGGGCACCACGCCGCTCGCCCTCGAGGATCTGCCGCTCGGCGCGTACACCATCGTGGTCAAGGCGCCGGGGGCGAAGGACTGGACGCAGAAGCTGACGCTGGCCGGCGGTCAGACGCTGCTCAAGGCGGAGCTCGCGGCGTCGCTCCCGAAGTCACCCACCGAGACGGATCTCGACATCGTCGCGGATCAGCCGGACGCCGACGTGTGGATCGATGGCGCGCTCGTCGGCAAGGCGCCGCTGCTCCATCGGGTCAAGGCGGGCGATCACTGGGTGCAGGTCAAGCTCGCGAAGCACGTGACGTGGGAAGCGAAGCAGGTGTTCGAGGCAGGTCAGACGGTGAAGTTGCGCGCGATCTTGAAGCCATCGGGCGAGCTGGTCGTGACGTCGACGCCGGCGGGTGCGACGGTGTTCGTCGACACGGTGCGCCGCGGGCTGACGCCGCTCACGCTCGAGCTCGCGCGGGGCGCGTACACGATCATCGTCGAGCGCGCCGGGTATCAGCGGTTCGAGAAGAAGGTGCAAGTGTCGGACAAACCGAGCACGGTGGAGGCGCCGCTGAAGCGGTAAGGTGCCCTCGTGATCGAGCAAGACCCGTTGCCCTCCACGCCCGCTCGGCAACCGCTCCCGATCGTCACGATCGTGATGATCGCGACCAACGTCGCGGCCTACGTGTTCAGCGTGGCCTCCGGTGCGAACTGGCTCGCGCCCGATCCCGAGGTCATGTTCCACCAGGGCGGCAACCTCGGCGCGGCCACGCTGGACGGCGAGTCCTGGCGACTCGCGTCGTCGATGTTCCTGCACTACGGCCTCATCCATCTCGCCATGAACATGATCGGGTTGGTGTTCGTCGGGATCGCCGTCGAGCGGTACTACGGACGCCTGGCATACCTCGCGGTCTACGTGTTCGCCGGGCTCGTCGGATCGCTCACGAGCGCGTTGGGATCGCAGGCCGTCTCGGTGGGCGCGTCCGGAGCCTTGTTTGGACTCCTCGGCGGGCTCGGCGCGTACTTGCTGATCCATCGCGCGTCGTTCGACCGGGAAGCGTTCGCGAGTCAGGCGCGCTGGCTCGGGATCGTGATCGCGATCAATGTCGTCAGCGGACTCCAGTCGAAGACCATCGACATGTACGCGCACATCGGTGGCCTGGTCGCCGGGTTTGCCGCCGGGCTCGTGCTCGCGAAACGACCCTCGACGCCGCGTGCGGTCCTGGTGTTCGCGGCCTCGATCGTCCTGGTCGTGGCCGTCGCCGCGGGCGCGATCCCGAAGCCGCAGGTCAAGGCCGTGCTCGCGACCACGAAGGCCAAGTTCGATGACTTCGCGAAGCTCGAGGAGAAGGCCCTCGATCGCTACAACCAGCTGGGCGCCAGCGACAAGATGACCGAGGACGAGGTGGCGAATGCGATCGAGCTCGAGGTCCTGCCGACCTGGCGTCAGGGCAAGACGCTCGTCTGGTCGCTCGAGTACCTACCCGACGAGCTCGAAGCGAACCTGCGCGCGTACATCGAGACCCGCGAGCGGGCCTGGGTCGCGATGGTCGCGGCGCTTCGCAAGAAGGATCAGGCGGCGCTCGCCGACGCGATGAACCTGATGGGCGAAGCCGAGAAGTACGTCGAGAAGCTCAAGCAGTGATCACTTCGCGATCGACGGTGACCGCCGCGCGAGCTGCGCGATCGCGTGCTTCTGCTTGCCGGTCTCGAGCGCGATCACGCGTTCGGTGACCTGCTCGCCGGGCGTACCCCAGTTCTCGATCATCGTGACGTAGACCTTGGTCCGCGCGCTGGCGCGATTGCGGTTCGACGCGAAGTAGTGCGCGAACACGTTGTACGTGCCGGTCGGCGCCCGGCGCAGCACGTACATCTCGGGACCGTAGCCCTGGGTGACGTCCTGGGTGAGCTCGCCACCGCTGCGCGTCGAGCGGTGCTGGTAGAAGCACTCCTCGCCGGACGGCTCGACGACGTGGAGATCGACGTCCGTGGCATCGGTGTTCCAGGTGATCGAGACCACCACGTCGGCGCGATCGAGCTTCGCCTCCTGTTGCAGCGTGGCGAGGCGGGCCGCCGCGTAGCCGCGCAGGTGATCGTTGCCCGGCTTCGCGAGCAGGCCACGCAGGAAGCGGACGTAGTCGAGGACGACGATCGTGCGGAGGTCGCCGAAGCGGGTCTCCCACTGACCGGCGAGCGGGATCTCGAAGTACGCGAGCGCGAGCTCCGGCCGGTTCATCGCGGCGAGCGCCTGCGCCATCGCGCGGTAGGTCTGCGGCTCGTGGGGGCGCGCCTCGGCGACGCGGCGGAACAGGTGATAGGCCTGCGCGCGGAGCCCGAGGTCCATCGCGGAGTAGCCGACGTCGCGAGCGAGCACGGCATCACCGGGGTTCTGCTCGACGAGCGACGACAGCGACTTGAGCGAATCGGACGGCGACCAGTTCTTGCGCGTCAGCGCGTCGGCCGAGACCGTGTCGTAGTCGAGGTCGTGCTTCACCAGCATCGGGAGGAGCGCGGGCGAGAGCTGCTTCCTGTCGCGCAGCTTGGTGACCAGGGGTGCGTTCGGGACGACGAACGCCGAGCCCGGCAGCTGCGAGAGCAGCGTGAGGTACGACGTCGTCGGGTGGAGCTTCGCGCTCGGATGCTTCTCGAGCTTGACGAGGTGCGCGAGGAACGCGGCCTTGGGATCGCCGAGCGAGCCCTCGAGCTTCGTCAGCTGCCCATCGAACAGCGCGGCGGCGGGCGTCGCCTTGATGGTGAAGGCGTCGGCGTCGGGTTTGATGTTGAAGCGCTGGTAGTCGGCTTCGGAGTCGAGCATCAGCAGCGACGACGACCGGCCGGTGACCCGGAAGTGCGTGGCGTACGCGCGGGCGACGTTCGCGGTGGCCTCCTCGAGCTCCTCGAGGCGCGCCGTCGCGACCTGACCATAGGTGCGCGCGGCGAGGGGCGTGGCGAGCGCGGGGGCGAGCGTGGTGCGCACCGTCTGACGGCGACCACCCTGTTCGACCTCGAGCACGAGCTCCGTACCGACGGTGCCGCGACCGACCGCGGTGATCGTCTGGCCGGGGAACAGCGAGGTCGGGCGGCCGGCGAGCATCACGTCGGAGGCGCCGTCGAGCGACGCGGAGATCAGCATCCAGGGGCGCGCGCGATGCGCGGTGGCCGCCTTCGCCACTTCGGATTCGCCGGTGACCGCGAACACCGCACCACCGCTCTCGCGCGCGAGGTGTGAGAGCACGCCGACGTCGGTGCCGGCGAGGCCCGTCTGGTAGGCGAACAGCGTCGACCTCGACGCGCGCAGCATCTTCGCGAGCGCGTGCGGGTTGCCCTCTCCCCAGGTGGCCGCACCGTCGGAGAGCAGGAACACGTCGGTCGGCGCTTGCGTGACCTTCGCGAGCTCGCCAAACGCCGCGCCGAGATCGGTGGCGCCCTCGAGCGCGAGGCCGTTCGCGTAGGTCAGCAGCGCGTCGACGTTCTCGGGTGTGTTCGCGATCAGCGTGGGCTTGTACGCGTGCGCGTCGACGCTGAAGAACAGCACGTTGAACTGCTTGAGCGAGTCGCGGTTCGCATCGAGCGTGGTGCGCAGCAGCTTGAGCCAGATGTTGAAGCGATCGGGGTTGGAGGACAGCGAGGTGTCGACGAGGAACACCGCCGAGTCCGAGGTCTGGCCGGCGATCTGCGGCAGCACCGGCGTGACCTGGGTGGCGAAGAACTCACCGGCGTCGTCGCGACCGACGAGCAGCGGCGCGGCCTTGGCCTGGGTGCGCACGGCGATTGTCTTGTGCTGCGTACCCTCGAAGCGGAACCACTGGCGACCGGCGGCGGTACGGGCGGCGACCGGTGGGGTGGCCGCAGCGGTGGCGGTGTCGGGCAGCGAGACATCGACGATCGAGGCCGGCACGTCGGTCGGCAGATCGAACTTGTACTCGAGCGCATCGCCGAGCTTGACCAGGTCGACGTCGTACCCGACGACGATGCGATGCAGCTTGTTCGCGGCGAGCGGGAACACGCGCGCGCTGAACACGCCGGCACCTGCCCACTCCATGATCGCGGGATCGACGCGGCGGGCCACCGTCTGGTCGTAGGCGATCTGCGCGGTCTCGCGCGGCACCATGCGCGCTTCCTTGGGCTGCTGCCAGGAGGTCGCGCGCTGCACCATCAGCGCGCGCGGCTCGCGGACGGCGTCGCCATCGGTGGCGATCGTCAGTGTCGGCGCCTTCGGATCGCGCGCCGCGTACTCGGTCTCGCCGAAGGCGAAGAAGAATGGCGAGGCCTCCTCGGGGAGGCGCAGCTGGAACGTGCCCTCGAGCTGGCGACCGACCTGGTTCTCGTAGAGGTAGTCGATCACGACGCGCGCGCGGAAGCCGTCGATCGCGACGTTGGTCTGCATCGAGCGGAGCGTCAGCTGCTCGCGATCGCCGACCATCACGCGCGACGAGTTCGCGATGATCGTCGAGCGCTTCCAGGTCTCGGCTTCGCCCGCGATCTTGGCCCCGTCGTTACCACCGGGACCCGCAGCGCCCATCGCCATCTCGGCCGACGGCGACATCGACCTAGACATCGACTTCGCGCCACCGCAGGCGATCAGCGAGCACAGACCCAACGAGAGCAAGCGTCCCCACACCGTTGCCAGCTGCATGCGAATACAACGCGGCCGGCGCTGTGACTTACGCCGCCGAGCGCAAAAGCCTTCACGGCCCCAGCGGACTTGCGATGGCACGCAGCGTGCCGCACTGTCCGCGGATGCGCCTCGCGTTTCTCGTGCTGGTTGGATGTAGTGCGCCGCCGGTAGGTCACAGCACGCCACCGAAGTGGATCGAGGACACCAGCACTCACGCCGCGGCCGCATCGGTGACGCCCCCGGCGTTCCGGCTCTCCGGCGACGTCCGCCCGGTGCGCTACGACCTCGACCTCACGATCATCCCGAGCAACGCGAAGGCGACCGGGAAGGTTCACGTCACCGCGCGCGTGGTCAAGGCGACCAGTGTCGTCTGGCTGCACGCGCAAGAGCTCGCGATCGGCGACGCGAAGATCGACGGCGGCTCTGCCAAGGTGATCCAGCACGAGGACTTCCTCGGCCTGGTCGCCGTGAAGCCGCTCGAGCCCGGCGATCACGCGCTCGACATCGCGTTCACCACGCCGATCGACAAGGAGCGCAGCCGCGGCCTGTACTCGGTGAAGGAGGACGGCGGCGACGAGTACGCGTACACGTTCTTCGAGCCGGTCGATGCGCGCCGCGCGTTCCCGTGCTTCGACGAGCCCGCGTACAAGGTGCCCTGGAAGCTGACGTTCCACGTCAAGCAGGGTCACCACGCGCTCGCGAACGCCGCGGTGATCAAGGAGACCGACGAAGGCGGGGGGATGAAGCGCGTCGAGCTCGCCGAGACCAAGCCGCTGCCGAGCTACCTGGTGGCGTACATCGTCGGGCCGTTCGAGCTCGTCGACGGTGGCGTCGCCGGACGGATCAAGACGCCCGTGCGCTTCGCGATCCCGAAGGGCCGTGCCGGCGAGCTCGGCTGGGCGAAGCAGATCACGCCGAAGGTGGTCGCGGAGCTCGAGAGCTACTTCGACATGGACTATCCGTACGGCAAGCTCGACGTCGCGGTGGTGCCGAGGTTCTGGGGGACCATGGAGCACCCCGGCATCGTCGCGATGGGACAGCCGCTGACGCTGATCCGTCCCGACCAGGAGACCCGCGAGCGCAAGCAGCGCTACGCGAACATCCTCGCGCACGAGCTGGCGCACTACTGGTTCGGCGATCTCGTGACGATGAGATGGTGGGACGACACCTGGCTGAACGAGGCGCTCGGCGAGTGGATGGACATGATCATCACGCAGGCGACCGAGCCGGCGTGGCGGTATCGCGATGGCCGCGCGCCGTACGCCGCGTGGGCGATGGAGAACGACGAGACGCTGTCGACGCAGACGATCCGGCGACCGGTGACCACGCAGGCGCAGATCGAGAGCTCGTTCGATGCGGCGATCACCTACGCGAAGGGCTCGGCGGTGTTCCGGATGTTCGAGAGCTACGTCGGCGCCGACAAGTGGCGAGGGTTCATTCGCGACTACCTGAGGAAGCACATGTGGGGCACCGCGTCAGCGGAGGACTTCCTCGGCATGGCTCGCACGGCGCTCGGGGCGAACGTCGAGGCGGGGCTGCGCAGCTTCCTCGAGCAACCGGGCGTGCCGCGCATCACCGTGACCTGCACCGCGAACAAGCTGACCGTCTCGCAGACGCGCGCGCTACCGGCGGGTACGGTCGATCCGAAGCCGAAGCTGTGGAAGCTCCCGGTGTGCCTGCGGTTCGGCGAGGCCACGCGAGCGACCCAGCGCTGCGTGTTCCTCGAGGGTGCGGAGACCACCGTCGCGCTCGATCGCTGCCCGACGTGGACGCTGCCGAACGCCGACGGCATCGGCTACTACCGCTCGGTCCTCGATCCGAAGACCGCGACGCAGCTGCTGTCGCCCTCCCCGCTCGCGACGCTCGTCAAGCCGACGCCGAGCGAGAAGCTGATGATCCTCGCGGATCAGCGCGCCGCCCTCGCCCGGGACGAGCTGACCATCGACAAGCTGCTCGCGTTGATCCCGGCGGTCGCTGCGGATCCCGACGACAAGATCGCCAACGCGTCGTTCGAGCCGCCGTTTCGGGGCGACGTGCTCGACGACGCCGATGCCGCGCGTGCCGCACGCTACCTGATCAAGACCTACGGCACGACGGCGCGCCAGCTCGGCTGGACGCGCGCCAAGACCGACTCCGACGAGCGCCACGAGCGGCGACGCAACGCGCTCGCCGTCGTGGCGACCCACGATCCGGTGCTCGCGAAGCAAGCCGAGGCGCTGTTCGAGACCTGGCTCGCGAAGCGCAACGGCGTCGCCGACGATCTGGTGTCGACGGTGCTCGCCGTCGTCGTCGAGCACGGCGGAGGCGCGCGCTTCGATCAGGTCCTTGCCGAGACCAAGAAGCCCCGCGATCGCGTCGAGCTGACCCGGCTGCTGACCGCGCTCGGCGCCACGCGAGATCTCGTGCTCGCGAAACGCGCCTTCGAGCTGGTGCGTAGCAAGGACCTCGATCTCCGCGATTCGCAGCCGCTGCTGCGCGGGCTCTTGACGACGCGCGAGGTCCGGATGCAGACGTTCGAGCTGGTCGAGAAGCACATCGACGAGCTGCTGGCGCGGATGCGAGATGACGAGGCGAGCTGGTTCCTGACGGCGCTCGCGAGCAGCCCGTGCGATCCGGCGCTGCGGACCCGCGTGGCCACGTTGGTCACTCCGCGCGCAGCGAAGGTCGGCGGCGCCATGGCACCCGTCGAGCGCGGCCTCGAGCAGGCCGACCAGTGCATCGCGGCGATGACGCGGCAGCTGCCGGCGCTGAAGAAGTTTCTGTCAGCGTATTGACGGTGCTGCGACGGCTGCGACGGGTGAGACATCCGTCGATCCATCGGGCCGCCCGTGGTACGAGCGCGCCATGCGTAATGCGCTCCCGCTGATCCTCCTCGCGGCGTGCGGCGGCTCCAGTCCGCCTGCTCCCACGCTGCCTCCGCCGACCGACACGACGAAGACCGATCCCCCGCCGGTGGTCGACACCGCGGCACCCGAGCTTCCGGGCAAGCCGGTGACCACGGCCACGCTGGCGTCGATCGGCCTCGATCCGAGCGCCCTCGATCGCAAGGCGGATCCCTGCGAGGACTTCTATCAGTTCGCGTGCGGTGGCTGGATCGCGAAGACCGAGATCGCCGCCGACAAGCCGATCGCGATGCGCAGCTTCATCGACATCGAGGATCGCAACGCGGCGTTCCTCCACGCCACGTTCGACAAGCTCGCGGCCAACCCGGGCACCGACAAGGTCGCGAAGCAGGTCGGCGACTACTACGCGTCGTGCACCGACGAGGCCGCGATCGAGAAGGCCGGCATCGCGCCGATCGCGCCGCTGCGTGCCGCGATCGACAAGGTCAAGGATGCGAAGTCGCTGTCGCAGACCATCGCCACGCTGCACGCCGCGAGCGTCGGCGTGGTGTTCGGGACGTCGTCGACGCAGGACTCGAAGAACGCGCAGAGCGTGATCGTCGGGCTCTCGCAGGGCGGCCTCGGCTTGCCGGATCGCGACTACTATCTCAAGGACGATCCTGCGCACAAGACCGTGCTGACCGGCTACCAGGCGTACGTCGCCGACATGCTGACGCTGCTCGGTCGCAAGCCCGACGTGGCGAAGACCGAGGCGGCGGCGATCATCGGCCTCGAGACCGAGATCGCGAAGGTGTCGAAGGACAAGGTCGCGCTCCGCGATCCGAACGGCACGTACAACAAGATCGACAAGGCCGGGATCGCGAAGGCGATGCCGACGTTCGACTGGACGACCTACTGGAAGGTCCAGGGGCTCGACAAGGTGGACGGCGTCGACACCAACTCGCCGCCGTTCCTCGCGGGCGTCGACAAGCTGCTGACATCGACGAAGCCCGACGTGTGGCGCGCGTACCTGACGTTCCACCTCGGCAACAACATGGCCACCCTGCTCCCGAAGCGGTTCGAGGAGGCGAAGTTCAAGTTCGTCCAGGGCCTGACCGGCCAGCCGCAGATGGAGCCGCGGTGGAAGCGCTGCATCGACCAAGCGTCCGGCGCGATCGGTGACCTCGTCGGCCAGGTGTTCGTCAAGGAGCGGTTCGCCGGCGAGAGCAAGACCGCGGCCGAGGGGTACGTCGCCGCGATCAGCGAGGCGATGCAGCAGAACCTCACGTCGCTGCCGTGGATGGACGCGACGACGAAGCAGCGCGCCGACGAGAAGCGCCTCAAGATGGCCAACCAGATCGGCTATCCGAACAAGTGGAAGACGTACGACTTCAAGATCGATCGCAAGACCTGGGCGGCGAACTCGATCGCGGCGCGCAAACTCGAGCGCACCCGCGACCTCGCGAAGGTCGGCAAGCCGCTCGACCGCAGCGACTGGGGCTTCCCGGCGCAGATCGTCAACGCGTTCTACAACCCCGGCCTCAACTCGATGTTCTTCCCCGCCGGCATCCTGCAGCCGCCGTTCTACGCGGTCGGGAACTCGGTCGCCGTCAACCTCGGCGCGATGGGCATGGTCGTCGGCCACGAGCTGACGCACGGCTTCGACGATCAGGGCTCGCAGTACGACGCGGTCGGCAACCTGACCAACTGGTGGCAGCCCGAGACCGAGAAGAAGTTCAAGGAGCGCACGCAGTGCGTCGTCGACCAGTACAGCCAGTACGAGGTCAGCGGCGTCAAGCTCAACGGCGCGAACACCGTCGGTGAGAACATCGCCGACATCGGCGGCATCAAGCTCGCGTTCAACGCGTATCGCAACCTGCGCAGCAAGGCGAACGACACCATCGTCGCCGACGGCTTCAGCGAGGATCAGCAGTTCTTCCTGTCGTTCGCGCAGGCGTGGTGCGCGAAGGCGCGCCCCGAGTACGAGAAGATGCTGGCGAACGTCGACGAGCACTCGCCGTCGAAGTGGCGCGTCAACGGCACCGCGGCCGCAACGCCGGAGTTTGCGAAGGTGTTCCGCTGCAAGCGTGGCGCGAAGCTCGCGCCGGCGAAGCAGTGCGTCGTCTGGTGATCACCTGACCACGGGCAGGTGCAGCTGCGGCTTGTTCGACGCCAGCAGCGGTACCCGGTCGAGGATGCGATCGAGCGCCGAGCTGCGATGGACGCAGCCGATCGTGCAGTACGGCGCGCAGGCCTTCTCGGTGTCCCGCGCCGCGCGGATGTGCTCGACGGTGTAGTTCGCGAGCGGGATGCCCGGTTCGCCGCGCCGCTGCGAGCAGTAGTGGACCTTGCCCTCCTCGCAGATGTAGAGGTAGCGCGCGCCGGCGAGGCAGTGCCAGTCGTTCGCCTGCCCGGCGAGCAGCGGGCGCTGGAAGTCGTTGATGCGCGTGTACAGCCCCTGCCCGATCCGGATCGTCTCCTCGTAGACCGCGCGCTCGGCGGCGGAGAGTGGAACGAGCTGGCCGTCCGCGTCGTGGAGGATGCCGATCGACGTCGAGAAGCCGAGCTCCTTCGCACGCCGGGTGACCACCAGCGCGTCGCCGGTGCGGCCACCGGCGCCGACGACGGTGTTGATGTTGACCTCGAACCTCGCGTGCGCCGCGAGGTGCTGCAGCTTCTTGTCGAGCGTGCGCAGGCTCTTCTTCGAGACCGCGTCGGGCTCGACGTTGTCGATCGAGATCTGCATGTACTCGAGCCCGGCGGTATTGAGCGCCTCGATCCGCTCGGGACCGAGGAGGAAGCCGTTGGTGATCAGGCCGGCGATCATGCCGCGCGCTCGGACGTGGCGAACCTGCGCGTCGAGCTCGGGGTGCAGCAACGGCTCGCCACCCGAGAACGTCACGATCTCCGTGCGCAGCGCGGCGAGCCGATCGATCCGCGCCGTCATCTCGGCGAGCGGCACCGGATCGGAGACGTGATCGTATTCGTTGCAGTACGTGCACGCGAGGTTGCAGCGCCGCGTCGGGACGATCTGCGCGAGCAGAGGATGATCGCGGTCGAGCAACCCGCGCACGACCATGCGGCCTTCGCGGAAGCGCCTGACCAGCGCGGTGGGAAACACGGTCATCGGGACTCCTGGGAGACGAGGTGGCGGCGCGCGGCCAGGGCCAGCGGAAGGCCGGCGAGGCCGAGCAGCGTCGTCGGGACGTACTGGATGAGGTGGCAGACGAGCGCGATCGCGACGGCCGCAGACTCCGGCACGCCGAGCAGCGTCAGGCCGAACCCGGCCGCGAGCTCGTAGACGCCGATCCGTCCGGGGGTCGATGGCACGATCAGCGCGAGGTTGAGCGTGACGAGGACCAGGATCGCGCCCGGCAACCCGATCGGATGCCCCAGCGCGGAGGCGACGAGCGTGATCGCGACGGCCTCGCACAGCCACGCGACCAGCGTCGATGCGACGATTCCTCCGAGGCTGCCGCGGGAGAGCGCGTCGAGGGCGACGACCAGGTCGCGCAACCACGCCGGGGCGTCGGGGCGGTGTGCGCGGCGATAGGCGTAGACCGCGGCGGCGACGATCGCGATCACCACGCCCGCGATCAGCAGGAGTCGCGAGGTCGAAGGCAGCGGGACCTGCGCCTCCACCAGCCACGGCAGGGGAAGTGCCAGCACGAAGAGCGTGACCGCCTTGACCGCGTACTCGCCGATCGCCACCCCGACGGTGGTCGCCACGGCAATACCTTCGTTCGAGCGCAGCAGGTAGACGCGCAGCGCATCGCCGGCGCGTGCGGGCAACAGGTTGGTCGCGGCGCCGCCCGCGAGGTGGTAGCGCGCGAGCCGGCGCAGCGGGATCCGCTTGGTCGGCGCGAGGAACTGCTGGATGCGCACGATCTGGGCGACGATCCCGACGAGCGTGAGCATCACCGCGACCACGATCGGGGGCCACGACGCCTCGCGCAGCGCCGCGCCGATCGCCGGTCCGTCGAGGTGGCGCGCGACCATCACGACCCCGAGCACCGCCAGCCCGATCACGCCGATCCGCAGGCCGCGCTTCATGACGCCGCACGCGCAGGGAGGTCGACGTGCCGAGCGACCACCTCGCGCATGCGATCGGCGAGCCCACCGACGATGGCGGGGATCCCGTGCTGCGCGATCACCCGGCTGCGCGCCGCGGTCCCGAGGTGACGGCGCAGGACGTCGTCGCGCAGCAGCCCGACGAGCCGCTGCGAGAACGCCGCCGCATCCCCGGCTTCGACGAGAAGGCCGTGCTTGCCGTCGGTGATGATCTCGGGAACGCCGCCGACGCGGGTCGCGACGATCGCGCGCTCCATCGCCATCGCCTCGAGCAACGCATTCGGCGAGCCCTCGATCGAGTGCTCGTCGGAGGTCAGCACCACGACCTCGCAGCGTGCGTAGAACGCCGGCATGTCGGTGACGTGACCGAGAAAGGTGACGCGATCGGAGACGTCGGCGAACAGCCGCTCGTACTGTGCGCGCGAGGGGAATTCTCCGGCGATCGCGAACCGGACCTCGGGGAGGTCTCGCGCGACGCGGCCGACGATGTCGACCAGGAGCTCGAGCCCCTTGCCCGGCGCGGGGCGTGCCGCGAGCCCGACCAGCGGTGCCGCGCCGCGATCGACCCTGACGCGACGCGGGTCGAAGCGCTCGGTGTCCACCGCGTTGAGCAACAGCTCGGTGCGTCCGACGTACGGCGCGAAGTCCGCCGCGACGGCGTCGCAGTTAGCGAGGAACAGCGCGGGGGACCATCGCGGGGTCGCGAGCCGCAGCGCGACCCGCTCCGCCGCGCGCGTGATCCGACTCCCGCCGCGCCACACGATCGGGAGGTTTTCTCGACGCGCCACGGCGGTCGCGGCGACCCACCCGACCGAGCGGCTCGCGAAGATCAGGTCGATCTCGTGCATGCGCACGACGCGCGACAGCACGTGCTGCGTGAGCACCCAGTCGCGAAGGAAGCCGCCCCACGTGCCGCGCGAGTCCGTCACCTCCTCCGGCAGGTGCAGGAGGAACACATCATCGGTGATGCCTTCGTCGTGCAGCGCGCGGCGCACGATCTCGCCGGGACCGACGACAGGGATGACGTCGATGCCGTGATCGACGAGATGCCGGATGTGCAAGAGGCCCTGTCGTTCTGCACCGCCGAACCCCGCGGCGGGCAGAAGATAGAGCACTCGCAATCGACGGCCGACAGAAGGAACTGCGTGCACTGCGACCTCGCCGCGTCCGCGGTGCATGCGAAATGCCACGACGCCGTGCGAGTCAGATCACGCAGCTACGCGAACGACGAGCTGTCAGCTTGTCGGGGTCCCGTGCATCGCGTGTCGGAGTATTCGACCCGACGGATCGGCTAGGGCGCCAGGATCGAGACGGAGCGCGGCGCCATCTCGATCGTCAGCGCGCCGCTCGCGAGCCCGAAGGTGCGATCGCTCATCCGGTCCGTCAGCACCGCATCACCGAACGGCGCGGTGATCGTCAGCGTGCGCGCCGTGCTCGCGCGATTGATCACGACGATCGCGTAGTCGGAGCCGCTGATCCGCGCGAACGACAGCACGTCCTCGGTGCTGGTCAGCGGCGCGTAGGTGCCGCGGCGCAGCGCCGGGATCTCGCTGCGCAGGCGACCGACGCGCGACACGCGATCGTGCAGCGACGTCTGCCGCGCCGTGCGCTCGGCCGGGGCGACCCACATGTGCCGGTTGTCGGGATCCGCGCCGCCGTGCTCGCCGTACTCGTCGCCGTAGTACAGCAGCGGCGCGCCGGGCACGGTCAGCGTCCACGCGAGCGCGATCGCGGCGCGATCGTACGGCTCGTCGGACGCCGGCGCCGACGGCAGCCCCTGATCCACCCACTTGTGGTGGACGAGCGCCGCACCCGAGCCGTAGGTCGCGAGCGAGATCAGGCGCTCGCTGTCGTGGCTCCCGACGAACGGCGTCATCACCGCGGTCGCCGGGTAGTGCGCGAGGCTCTGCTGCGTCCAGTAGTCGAGGTGCAGCATGCCGCGGTTGTCGTCGGTCCACACGTTGGTCGTGGTCGCGTGATAGAGGACGAAGTCGAACTGCCCCGAGAGTGCGCGATCGCCGACGTACCGCGAGATCGTCGCGTACTCGCCGAGGTTGTCGGCGAGGTTGTCGCCGCGCCAGCCCATCGCGGTCTCGCCGAGCAGGAAGTACTCGGCCCCGCCGCGCTCGAACGTCTCGTGGACGCGGGTCGACAGATCGAACACCGCGAGGTCCTCGACGTGCTTGACCGCGTCGACGCGGAGGCCGTCGAGGTCGAAGCGCTCGAGCCAGTACAGCGCGTCGGAGATCATCTGCTCGCCGACCTCGCGGTTCTGCCAGTCGACGTCGGGCATGTAGTCGTGGAACGAGCAGTCGAGGCGATGCTCCGTCCAGTCGCAGCCCGGCGCGCCGCACTCGCAGCCGGTGCGGAACCACTCGGGGTGCTGCGCGAAGTACTCGTGGTCGCGGTGGACGTGGTTGATCACGTAGTCCATCAACACGCGGATGCCGTGCTTGTGCGCCGCGGTGACCATCGCGTCGAGGTCTGCCTCGGTGCCGAGCCGCGGATCGACGGCGCGCCCCTTGACCGGCCAGTAGCCGTGGTACGCGGTGACGCCGTGACCGGCCTCGTCGTGGACGGTGCGCGCGTTCTCGACGAACGGCGACAGCCACAGCGCGCGCACGCCGAGGTCGTCGAAGGTGCCGTCCTCGATCGCGGCGGTGACCCCGCGCAGATCGCCGCCGTGAAAGTCCGCCTCGGCGACCGCGCCCGGCGAGCGGGCCGCGTCGTTGGAGGGATCGCCGTTGCGGAACCGATCCGTCATCACCATGTAGACCAGCGCGTCGCGCCAGTCGAACGCCTCGGCCTCGATCCAGAACGGCACCAGCACGCGCTCGGCCGCGTGTCCCGCGGCATCGGTCGCGTCGATCGCCAGCACGTGCTTGCCCGGCTCCAGATCGCCGAGCGCGATCGCGAGCTCGCCATCGCTCCGCATGCCGGTGACCTCGTGCTCGGCACCTTCGAAGCGGCGGACGACGTGGAGCGTCTCGATCGCTTCGTCGCCGCGGCCGCGCGACAGCTTCAGCGTGGTGGTCGCACCGCGCTGCGTGACGGCATGTGCGGAGACCTCGATCAGCGGCGCGGTGCAGTCGGCGACGCGCACCGCGGAGTTCTCGATGCCGGCGTCGTACGCGCGGTACGAGTTCGCGGGGTCCAGGATCCAGTCGACGCCCGACGCCCGCGTCACGACCAGCTTGTAGGCGTAGAGCCCGGCCTGCAGATCCAGGTCGAGCGCATAGGCGCCCGCCCCTTCGGCGGTCATCGGCTCCGGGGAGTCCCAGTTCCACTCCCCGGCCACCGCGACACTCTGGACGGGTTCGGCGGTCTGAAACGAGAAGTGCGTGGTGCAGCTCCGGACCGGGTCGGTGACGGCGGGCGGGACGTCATCATCGCCGTCGCCCACCCCGGGGACCGTCCCCGACGCACACGCCGAACAAGCCACCACGACCAAGGCAACGCGCATCCCGCGCGACGCAGCAACGACGATGCCGCCGGCAGGCTCGCAGATTCGCGAGCTTGCACGGTGGGCGACGGACCGGTCGTTGCCTTTGGCAACGCGTCACAGCGGGCAGTAGCGACCGCGGGCATCAGCCTCGGTGGTCACCGAGGTCGACGCCACCCAGACCTCGTCGAGGGCACCCGCAAACGGACCGAGGGTGACGGTGTCGAGCACCGGGGCGGCGTTCGCACCGTTCACCTCGGTCCGCACGCCATCGACCCACAGCCGGAGCATCGGGGCGTCGAGTGAGGCGACCAGGTGGTGCCAGGCGCCGGCGGTGACCTCGCCCGAGGTCGCCGTCTTGGCACCGACGGTGACCGCGTAGCGGATCGTCGTGGCATTGACCACGACCACGTCGATCGTCAGCGCGCCGTCGCCGGAGGCGAACAGCGTGCCGGCCGCGCCGGGCTGCGACCACAGCTCGACGGCGAAGGCCGCGGTGGGGCCGAGCGCTGCGGGCCAGGTCACGCGATCCATCTCGCCGGCGTCGAACGCGAGCCCACCCCCGAACCGCCCCGGGGTGGCCGCCGGGTCCGCGGGCTCGACGGCGACCGCCTCGCCGAGCACGGCGTCCGCGCCGCCGGTGCCGTTGGGCTGGGTCTGCGCGGCATCGTCGAAGTGGAACAGGCCGACCGCACCCGCGGCGACGGGCGGCGCGCACTCGATCGTCCAGCTGCGGATCGCGAGGCCGGAGTTGCCGGCGCCGTCGTTCGCGCGGACGCGAAACTCGTGCGCGCCCGCCTTGGCATTGAACACCACGGGGCTGGTGCAGGCCGCGAACGCGGCGGCGTCGAGGCTGCACTCGGTGGTGCCCTCGCTCGCGGTGAACGTGAACGTCACGAACGGTCCGCCGGTGCCGTCCATCGCCGGACCGTCGGTGATCGTGATGTTCGGCGACGCCGTGTCCACGGTCCACGTCGCCGTGGCGGGCGTCGCATCCTGGTGACCAGCGGCATCGATGGCGCGCACCGCGAACGTGTGCGCTCCCTGCGACAGCATCATCACGTTGTGGGGCGCGGCGCAGGTCGCGAACGCGCTGCCGTCGAGCGAGCACTCGAAGGTGACCTCGTCCTCGTTCGCCGAGAACATGAAGGTGGCCGAGGCGGTCGCCACCGTGCCCGTCGGGCCGGCGTCGATCGTGGTCTCCGGAGCCGAGAGATCGACCATCCACTCGCGCGTCGCGGGCGTCGGATCGATGTTGCCGACGGCATCCTTCACGCGGACCTTGAACGTATGCATCCGCTCCGCGAGGTTCGCGAAGTTCGCCGGTGACGTGCACGCGGTGAACGCGGCGCCGTCGAGCGAGCAATCGAACGTCGCACCCGAGCCGGCATCCGGCGAGAGGAACGTGAACGTCGCGCTGGTCGAGCCGCTGATGTCGCCGGGTGCCTGGAGGATCTGGGTATCCGGCAGCGTGGTGTCGATCGCCCACGCGTAGGTGGCGGAGCTGCTGTCGCGGTTCCCCGCGCGATCCACCGCACGCACCGCGAACGAATGCGCCCCGTCGCCGAGCGGCCCGAACATGTCGTCGGGGAGGCACGGCGCGAACTCGCCGCTATCGACCCGGCACTCGAAGGTGACGTTGTCCTCGCTCGATTCGAAGTCGAACCGGACGTCGACGCTGTTGTCGGCGAGCGGCGGATTCTCGGTCAGCGTGGTGTCGGGTGCGACGGTGTCGATCGCCCAGCGCAGCTCCGCCGGCGTGTCGTCGGCGTTGCCCAGCTCGGAGACCGCCCGGATCACGATGCCGTGCGAACCATCGGACAGCGTCCGCGTGTACGGCGACGTGCACGACAGCGGCGATTCCTCGTCGATGCTGCACAGGAACGTCGCGTCCGGATCGGTCGAGGTGAACTCGAACGTCGAGCTGCCGCTGTTGGCAAACTCGCGCGGACCCGACGTGATCGTGGTGTCGGGCGCGGTGGGATCGACGCCGGCACCATCGGGGGGCGCCTCGGTGCTCGGGTGCTTGTCCGAGACCGAACACGCGACGAGGAGCACGCTGGCGAGGACGAACCGCATCAGAACCTCCCCCGGAGCGAGACGCCGGCTTCCCGGCTGGTCATCGTCGGCGCGACGATGATCTCGTCGCTCGGCTTGCCGAGGAACCACATCACGGTGCTGGTGATCAGCGCGGCACCGCCGGCGGCGAACGCGATGTTCGCGCGCATCGCGTGGCGCTTCGCGTCGTCGTTGAGGCGGAGGCCTTCGAGGTCGTCGCACACGGCGGTCGGGCAGATCGCGTCGGAGCGCTGCTGCAGATCGTCGGAGCGGTTGCCGAAGTACGCACCGGTGACGATGCCGCCGGCACCGAGCACGCCGATCGCGACGGCGACGCCACGGGTGGTGCTCCACGTGCGCGGCCTCGTCTTGGTCCTGAACATCACCGCGGTCAGCGGGGCTTGGACGATGACGGGCGCGGGGATCGGCGACGCCCCGGGGTCGGTGCTCGGCTCGAGCCGCGGCACCTGGACGACGCGGCGGCGAGAGCGCGGATCGACCGCAACCTCGAGCCTCCAGGGCTTGAAGCCGGGCGCCTCGGCGACGATCACGTGCGTCGCGGGATCGACCGGCAGCGGCGTGTTCCACGCGGCGCGATCGACGACCTCGTCACCGCGCCGGATTATTAGGCCGTCGACGGGCTGCGGCACCTCGATCACGATGTTCGACAGCTTCGGCTCGAGGGCGGCCGCGCGCTTCGACGCTTCGGCGAGGCGCTTGTCATCACCGCCCTTGCGCTTCGCGAGCGACTCGGCCTCGCGAAACGCGCCCCACGCCGACGCGAGCTGCCCGAGCTTCTCTCGACAATCGCCGAGGTTGAGCAGCGTGCCGACGCTCGGATCGAGCTTCTGGCTCGCCCCGATCTTGTCGCAGCCGGCGGCGAGCTTGCCATGCTTGATCAGGTCGCGGCCGTCGCGAAACAGTGCCTCGGCGGTGGCGGAGTCGGCGTGGACAGGGCTGATCGCGAGGAAGGAGAGGACGGCGACGGCCTGCTTAACGTGTCTCATACAGGTCCTCGGACGGCTTGGACGGGGCGGGCTGCTGCGGCTGCGCGCGCTGCACGGGCGCGGTACGTTGGACGGGCTTCGCGCGGCGGGTCTGCGTTGGAGGCGAGGTCGGCTTCGGCGCCTCGGGCTTGTCGATCACGGGCTTGTCGACCTCGGGCTTGTCGACCTCGGGAGTCTCGATCTCCGGTTGCGGTGGGCCCTTCTCGACGATCTCGGGCTCCGGCGCCTTCTCGTGCGCGGGCTGGTCCATGTCGGGCTTCTGGGTCGGCTCCGGGGCGAGGGCGGCGGGCATCGGGACAGGCTCCTTGTCAGTCGGGAATGCAGACATCACGGCGGCGAGCTGCGCTTCGTCTTCAGCGGAAGGGCCGCGCTGCATGATCATCGCGACCACCGCGGCGGTGACGACCCCCGAGATCAGGATCGCGACGAGCGACCGCTTGTGCGTCCGCACCTGCGCGACCTCGCCGGTCAGCCACGGCGTGTGCTTCTCGCTGTCGAACCAGCGGCTCGGGATCGGGTCCTTCGGCGCCTTCGGCTTCACCTCGTTGTGCGACTTGAAGCCTTCGCCGACCGCGATGTTCGCCGGCAGCTCGCGTTGCGGTGCAGGTGTCAGCCTCGGCAGCACGGTGTCGATCGCGGCTTGCACCGCGGCCATGGTCTGGAAGCGATCGGCCGGGTCCTTCGCGAGGCAGTGCTCGACGATCTCGTCGACCGCATCCGACAACTCGGGCGCGACCTCGCTGACCTTCGGCGGCCTCTGCTGCAGATGCGCGACGATGATCTCGCCGGTGCCGTCGAGATCGAACGGGACGCGACCGGTCAGCGCGTGGAACAGCAGGCAGCCGAGGCTGTAGATGTCGGAGCGGGCATCGACCTCGCGCGCGCCCCGGCACTGCTCGGGCGACATGTAGACGGGCGTGCCGAGCATCCGGCCGGTCTGCGTGGCGGTGGTGTCACCGGCCATCTTGCAGATGCCGAAGTCGAGCAGCTTGACGCGCTCGCCGCTGGCCGATTCCGGGTCAGATACGAGGAACACGTTCTCGGGCTTGAGATCGCGATGGACGATCTCCTTGTCGTGCGCCGCCGCGAGCGCACCGGCGAGCTGGCGGACGATCCGCAGCGCCTCCGCCGCGGGCAGCCGGCCGAGCGTGGTGATCCGATCCGCGAAGCACTCGCCCTGGAGCAGCTCCATGACGATGTACGCCGTGCCGTCGACGTGGTAGCCGAAGTCGAAGATCTGGACGACGCCCGGATCGGTGATCGCGGACGTGGCCTTCGCCTCGCGGAAGAACCGCTCCACGATCTCGGGCTGCGTCGACAGCAGCGGCTGCAGCACCTTGATGGCTGCGCGGCGGCCGAGCAGGATGTGCTCGCCGACGTAGACGGTCCCCATCCCTCCCGAGCCGATCTTCTTGATCAGCCGGTACTGGCCGATGTGGGTTCCGGCGATGTCTTTGCGAGCTTCAGTGGGCATAACCGCCTCACCCGCGACAGAACGCACAGTGTTCTGTAACGGGCAATCCGGTCCAGTGCAGCTCTGATGCCCGCTCGCCAACTACGCGAGTCGCGGCCTTGGACGCGACCACCGTGCGCCGACGCTGCGCCGAACCACCGACAAATCCGCTCGGTGTCCTTCGTACGCGCGGGCGCGACCCTATGGATCCGCGCGACTCAGGCCGCAGCTTCGAAGACGCCGAAGATCAACTCCGGCTCGATCGTGACTGCGATGCTCGCGTAGGCGTCGGCATCGACGAGCGCCAACGCACGTGAGGACAGATCGATCGCCACAGCCTCGACCACGCCGTCGGCCTCCAGCGACATCCGATCTCCCTCGCGAAAGAAGGCCTCTTCGATCTCCGTGAGCTCGATCATCGTGCCTCGATCTCGTAGCTCGCGTAGTCCGTGAGATCATCCGAGCTGTCGAGCGTGGCGACGTAGTAGCCACCGATCTCGATGCAATCGGGCACGCCGAGCGAACCTGCCGCGGTGAACTGGCCGGAGATCGATGCGTGACGCTTGCCACGCAGCAGCCGCGGTAGCGGTGTCTCGACACAGGTTCGCTGCGACATCACGCGACCGGAGTCGTAGAACGCCGCGTCGAGCTCCCCGAATGCTCGCCCCATGATTCATGGCTACAGTCGCGGGAGCGAGCGGGCAAGTTTCGAGCGTCAGCGCGCGAAGCCGGCGCGCAGCAACGCCTCGGCAGACTTGAGCGCGGTGATACGCGTCGTGGGATCGCACGTCAGCGCACCGACGAGCGCACCGAGTGATCTACGCGCCTTGCGGTTGTCGACGAACGCCTGGCCGAGCGAGCGCACCACGCCACCGGGGTCGACGCCCGGGAGCTCGATCGGACCGGGCTTGAGGGCCGGCAGCTCGGTCCACCGCGCGACCGCATGCATAAGTGGCGCTTGCTCGCTCCACAGCATCGTCAGCTCCTGCAGCCCGAGCGGGCGCTTCGCGAGCAGCTCGCCGATCGCGGCGAAGCCCAGCCACGCGAGCCACATCCGCGCGAGCACCGGTGGCATCGCCGGGCGCTGCGCGTATTGCCGCGGGCCGTAGAGCTCGTTGAACCGCATCGACGGGGTCAGCCACAGCGCCGCGGCGAGCGTGGGTGTGCTCGGTGGTTGCCACGCGTGTTCGAAGATCGCGGTGAACGCGGCACGCTGGGTCTCGCACTCGAGCTCGAACGCGGCGGCGTCGGCTTGCGCGGCCCACGCGGCCGCGAGATCGCCGGTGGTCGCGGCGGCGAACATCGCCTCGGCGATCGCGCGCTCGGTCTCGACGAACGCCCTGCCCTCCTTCTCGGCATCACGCGAGGGCAGCTGCGTGCCGACGATCGTCGGATCCTTGATCGACTCGATCTCCGCGAGCACCTCGGCGTGGTTGATGCCGTCGTCGCCCACGTACAAAGGACAGATCACGCTGTTGAAATCGACGACGGTGTAACCGCCGATCCGGAATACCCGGTTGAACGGGAACAGCCGGCACGACGCGGGCTTCGCATCGCGGCCGTCCTCGACCTCGATCCGGCACAGCCCGGAGCCCTCGAGAAACCAGCACTGGTCGCGCGGATTGAACGCGGTGATGGCATCGCCGCGGCGACGCAGAAACGGCGACAGCAGCGGCCGCTTCGCGAGGAGCTGGACGAGCTGACCGCCGGCGACATCGATGCCGATGCCGTGGCCCTTGCAGCACGCGCCGCAGGTCCGGCACTCGTAGCGATACCGGCGGTCGGGCCAGGTGAAATAGACGTGGTCACTCATGGTGGCGGCGCCGGCTTCGCGCGACTCGCGGCCTCGATGGCGTTCAGGCGTTGCTCGAGCGCGTCGATCTTGCGCTGCATCTCGACGAGCCGCGCATCCGACTGCTCGCGGTGATACGGCCACCGCTTGACCGGAGCTCGCTGCGAGCTCGCGCACCCCACCAGACACAGCACCGTCACGAGGACTCGCATCGCGTCACGATAGACCACCGCTCACGGCGATTGCCAGGGCCAGGTCAGCACGCCGTCCTTATCCAGCCTCGCGTTCGTGCGGTCGTCCAGCCACGACGCGAAGTCGTGCCCGATCCGCGGGATCCGCCAGACCAGGAGACCGCTATCCGACTGCTGGAACAGCAGCTGGCCGTTCGGCGACAGCCCGATGCCATCGCGTGCGTTGGCGAGCACCGGCAGCGTCCACTTCGAGCGCGAGGGGAGCTCGACGAGCGTGACCTCGCGACCGACGCCGACCCCCGCGATCAACGTGCCGTTGGTGGCGAACGTCGGCGCACTCGCCGACTCGGACAGCAGGCGATGCGGCGCGGCGCCGGCCTTGAGCTCGAGGTAGTGCAGCGAGCGATCGCGACCGACCTGGATCGCGAGGCCGCCACCCATCCCGTAGACGCGATCGATCGACTGATCGAACTTCGCGATCTCGGAGACCTGGCCGTCCCAGATCATCAGTCGGTTGTCCTCGACGATCAGCACGCGCCCCTTGCCATCCGACGCGAGGAAGCCCTCGATGCCGGTGGGGACGCGGATGCGCTCGGTCGCGCCCGTGCGGATGTCGCCGCGAATGATCTCGCCGGTGCTCGACTGCGCCGCGAACTGATTGGGTCCGATGCCGACCCCACTCGTCGACACGCCGTCCACCTTCGCGATCGCGCGCCCCGGCTCGTCGCCGATCTTCGCGAACACCTGCGAATCGCCGAGGCCGTAGATCATGCCGTTGCCCATCACCAGCCGCGCCCACGGCTTGTCGCCCTGGACGACCACCTCCGGCTTCGGGTTGCCCTTGCGCAGCATGATGTAGCGCGGACCGCGTGGCGAGTGCTCCTCGCGCAGCAACACGCGACCGAGCTCGACGTCGACATCCATGACGATCGGCAGGTGCAGCTCGTTGTAGTCGAGCGGCGTGATCTGCTTGGTCGCGATGTCGTACCACTCCATCGGCGCCTGCATCTCGCGCACGATCAACAGCGTGCCCTCGTCGACGAACACCGCCTTCGTGAACATCTTGCCGGGAATCCGCTGCGGCAAGATCAACCCGAGGTCGTAGACGATCACCTGACCGTCCCCGACGACGGCCATCCGCGGCACGCCCGGACGCACCGCGAGCCGCGACTGCTTCGCGGCGCCTGGAATGCCGACGCTGCCACGCCCGAGATTGCCGATCCAGCCGAGCTTGCCGTCGTCGCGAAGCCACACCAGCACCTCGTCGCCGCCCTCGCGCATCATCGGCCCGACCCGGTCGAACGTGCCGCGACGGAAGGGCTTCGGGCCGCCGGTCCACGCGGTGATGTCGCCGGAGGTCGTGAACAGCGCGAGCTCGCGACCGCGATAGCTCATCCACATGATGGTGTCGGTGACCGGGAGGTCCGTCCACGTCGGCGTTGGATCGAGGGCGAGCTCGAACGCCTTGCCCTCGGAGATCACCGCGAGCGTGTGCGCGCGCGACGCCATCGCGATTCCGATCGGCGCCGCCTTGCGCGTCAGCTCCTTGCCGTCGCGATCGTAGACCACGATCAGCTTGCGCGACGACACCGCGTAGAAGCTGCCGTCGGGAGACAGCGTGGTCGCCTCGACCTTGTCCTCGAACGGGACAGGGATCATCGTCCGCGTCGCGATGTCGAACATCGCCGCGCGACCGTCGGCGAGCTTCGCGAGGAAGCGATCGCCCGCCGCGGTCGGGTAGCCGATGTCGATCTCGGGCCACGCGAGCTGCTCGACGGTGCCGGCCTTGGGATCGAAGATCACCGACGGCGCCTTGCGGTTGGTGACCAGCAACTTGCCGCCGGCGACCCACTCGGCGCGCGACAACCGGCCGAACGCCCGCGACACGATCAGGCGACGCAGATCGAGATCGAACACCCGCACCATGCCGTCGTGCGAGACCTGGAGCAGGTAGCGACCGTCCTCGGACATCTCCGCCTGGAGCGAGATCTCGGTGGTGGTCTGCATCGCGTAGGTCGCGCCGCGCATCGCCGCCGCGGAGGCGATGCCACGCGCCTCGTCGAGCCGCGGTGACTGTGCGGGCAGCTGCTTGAGGATCGCGATGGCCTCGGTCGGGTTGGTCTCGAGCATCGTCCGCGCCTGCATCACGATCAGCGCGTCGTTGCGCTCGACCAGGCGATCGCGGGCGTCGAGCGCGTCCTTCCTGCCCTCGTCGGCTTGCTTGCGCGCGTCGGTGGCGGCGTCGCGCTCGGTGATGATCCGGTGCACGCCGATCCACGCCATCACCGCGACCGCGACCGCGGCGATCGCGATCACCGACAGCACGCCGCGGTAGCGACGCGCGAACCGGGCGAGCTTCTGGCGCTTCGTGTAGTCGTGCGCGGCCACCAGGCGACCGTCGAGGAAGCGCCGGACGTCCTCGCCGAGCTCGCCGGCATCGCGGTAGCGATTGTTGGGATCGAAGGCGAGCGCCTTGGTCGCGATCGCCACCAGATCGGGCGGCGCGCCGGCGGCGGTCTCCGCGAGCGGACGGATGTCGTGCGTCCGCGTCTTGTCCATCACCTCGGTCGCCGACACGCCGCGCACCGGCGGCTCGCCCGACAGCAGCTGATACAGCGTGGCACCGAGCGCGTAGACGTCGCCCTGGGTATCGAGCGCTTCGCCGCGCGCCTGCTCCGGTGCCATGAAGCCCGGGGTGCCGAACACCGAGCCGATCTGCGTCTGCAGCGAATCGGCGGCGGACGGGACGTGGGTGTCGAGGTTCTCCTCCTCCTCCTCGCCGACCACCTTCGCGAGGCCCCAGTCGATCACGACGGTCTCGCCGAGCTCTGCGAGCAGGATGTTCTGCGGCTTGATATCGCGATGGATCACGCCGCGCGAGTGCGCGTGGGCGACGGCCTCGATCGCCGACAACAAGCGCGGCAGCAGCGTCAACCGCTCGTCGAGATCCTTGCAGCGCGCGACCATCTCGTCGAGCGGCTTGCCCGACACCTTGCGCATCACGTAGTACGGCTTGCCGTCCATGTTGATGCCGGAGTCGTAGAGCGGGACGATCGAGGCGTGCTCGAGCCGCGCGGTGATGTGGATCTCGCGCGCGAACCGGCGGTGCGTCCCCTTGGTGAGGACCTCCTTCAGCGCGACCGTGCGACCGAGTTGCGTGTCGAAGGCCTCGACGACGCGCCCCATCCCGCCGCGGCCGAGCTCGTTGCCGAGGCGGTAGCGATCGAGCGGGATCGTCGGCCGGATCGGGGGCTCGTCGGGACCAGGTCCCGCCCCCCCGGCTTTTTCCTCTCTGGCTGGAACCGTATCGTCGATCTCGTCACCGCGGCGCTTCGACTCCGAGGAGCCGCTCTTGCGTGAAGTCGGCGTCGCGGCCATCTCAGCGCTAATCGAGATCCCAGTCGACGTCGGAGATGCTCGGATCGTTCCGGATGTTGACGGCGCGCGTGCGCTCGTCGCTGTTCGGGGCGTTGCGCACCCGCTCCATCGCCGCGATGCTCTCGATGCTCGACATCCGCGTCGCTTCGTCGCCGTGGTCCTCGAGGAACGGATGCTGCGGATCCGTCGACGGCGCGTTCGCCGGGAAGCGGCCAGGCGCTCGTTCCGTGTGGGCCTCGACGCCGGTCTCGTCATACGCGCGCGGATCGATCGCGGCCATCCGGGTGGGCTCGGCGTCGAACGGTGACTTCGCGACCGGCTGCGCCCGGCTCGATTTCGGCGGCGGCGGCTTGCCCTGGTTCTGCTCGGCCGCGCGCAGCGCGCTCAGCATGTTGTCGTCGACCTGGCGCGTGGGCTCGTCGCCGAACGGCGGCGGCACCTGGCGCTTTGTGGGTGTCGCGGTCTTGTGCATCGTCGACTTGCGAGCGGCCGACGGGTTCGGGATCTCGGGCGGCACGTCGTCGAGGTGCAGCGGCGCCGAGACCGGCTGCGGCACCTCGCGCTTGAGCCCGCCGGTGCCCGGCTTCTTCGCGCGCGCCTGCGCGACACCGACGACGAGCGCGGGCTTCGCCGGCACGTCGGGGCGGATCATCGCGGGCGACACGCCGCTCGGGGGCGGCGGGGCCGGTCCGTCATCGAAGTCGAAGTCGTAGTCCTTGGCCGGGGCCGCGCCGATGTAGACCGACGAATCCTCGTCGGCGAGGCGGCCACCTTCATCGCGGAGCATGCGAAGGATGCGCGTACGCTCGCCGGCCGACAGCTGATCGCGGCGGCCGTGACCGGTGTGCATGTGATGGATGCCGGTGCCACCGGTGGCTCCGCCGGTCGCGACGGGCGGCGGCAGCTGCGGCTTGCCGCGCTTCGCGAACTCGGAGAGCGGCACCGGGGCGTCGAACTTCTTCTTGTTGCCGACACCCGGCAGCGGCGGAGCCGGCCGGTTGGTGGGCGGGTTGGTGCCGGCGTTGGTGGGGACACGACCGTGCTGTCCCGACGAGAAGATGCTGGTGGCCGAGCGCAGCCACTTGCGCGGACCGGAGACGGCCTCGCCCTGCGGGGGCATGCCCAGCGGCATCTGCACCGCGGCGGCGGCGGCCGGCATCGACGGCGTGAAGCCGGTGCTGCCGCCGAGGATCGCGGCCGCGGCACGCGCGGCATCCTCCGGGCAATCGAGCGCGGCGCGCACGAACCGGCGAAGGATGTCGTCGGTCTTACCCATCTGATAGTTGTGCGGGCGCTCGACGAAGCGGATGCCCATCTTCTCGAGCCACGCGATCGGCGGGTCGGCGCCGATCAGCACGAACGCGGCGTCGTTCGGATAGCGCTTCTGCGAGCCGTCCGCGAGCGCGAGCGTGACGCTGTCGTCCTCGAACTGGAGGATCTGCGAGCCGAGCTTGGCCTTGAGACGACCCTCGGAGGCGTACTGCTCGACCGTCTGCTTGTTCTTCGGCGCGGCGCGATTGAAGCCCTTGCCGCGGTAGCTGATCATCACCTTCGCGCCGGCGTCGGCGAGCGCGACGGCAGCCTCGACCGCGGAGTCACCACCGCCGACGACGAGCACGCTCTTGCCACGCCACTCGTCCGGATCCTCGAGCAGGTTGTAGATCTTCGGCAGGTTCTCGCCCGGCACCTGCAGCGTGCGCGGCTTGCCGCGGGTACCGATCGAGAGCACCACGCGCTGCGCGCGATAGACGTTCACGGTGCTGCGGATCTCGAACGCACCATCGGCGGCGCGCGCGATGATCTCGACCGACTCGCCCTTGTTGATGCGCATCCCGACGCGCTCGATCAGCTCGTTCCAGATCGGGATCAGCTGCTCCTTCGCCGAATCGAACACCGGCAAGAACGACAGGTTCGCGGTGTCGTACGGCTCGGCCATCACGAGCTTGCCCTTGGGATAGCGAGCGATCGTGGACGCGATCAACTGCTCCTTCTCGAGGATGACGTACGACAGCCCCTTCTGGATGCAGCTCAGCGCCGCCGACAAGCCGCCCGGGCCACTGCCGATGATCGCGACATCGACGATCGTATCGCTGCGGCCGAGCGCACCGGGGCGGAGCCCCGTCATCATCATGTGCTCGACCACCGCGCGGCCGAGGTTCGCCGCGCTCTTGACCAGCGGCTTGCCGGCGACCTCGCCGATCAAGTACTGGCCGGGCACGATGGTCTGGAAGTTCTCGTCGATCTCGGGGACCTTGAGCGGTGGCGGGGTGGTGCCCTCCGGGAACATCACGAGCGCTTCGGTCGGGCACGCGAACATGCACGCCTCGCACTGGATGCAGTCCTCGAACCGGAGCACGCGGCTCTTGTTCGCGACGAGATCGAGCACGTTGGTCGGACACACGGCGACGCACGCATCGCAGCCCGTGCAGCGATCATCATTGATCTCGTGCACCAAGATCGCGGGACCGACGATGGTCGCAGGTTGCATCACCGCCCGATGCCGTTTGCGGGCACCGAGCATCGTGAACACCACCATCAGTAAGACGGCGAAGCCCCCGAGAGCCAAGGGAACTACCCAGGTCAAGCTGCGGTAAGAATACCTGAATTAGCCGGGCGTGCCCCTGCCTGATTCGACGTTCTTCACCAGGAATTCCCGCACTTCCGACATCAGGCCTTCAATGTCGCGTCCCTCGACCGGGATCGGGGCCCCGATCGTGACCTGAACAGGCACTCCGGTACGCATCACTTTTCCCCCGCGCGGCAGGATGTCGATGGTCCCGGAGATGGCGACCGGGACGATCGGAGCCCGGGTCCCGAGCGCGAGATGGAAGCCACCCTTCTTGAGCTTGCCGATCGAGCCGTCCCGTGACCGCGTCCCCTCGGGTGCGAGGTAGATGGACACGCCGTCCCGGACCAGCCGCGCCGCGACCTCGATCGACTTCATGGCCGCCTCGTGGTTCGAGCGATCGACCGAGATGTACTCCGCGGCGCGTAGTCCCCGCCCCCACAGCGGGATCTCGAACAGCTCCTTCTTCGCCAGCATCCGGATCGTCGGGCTCGGGAGCGTCGCGTACAGCATCGGGATGTCGAGGTGGCTCTGGTGGTTCGACATGTAGATGTAGGCACGACCCGGCGGGACGCGTTCGATCCCGGTCGCGGTCAGCTCGACGTCGAGGACCTCGATGACGCGGCGACCGAACCAGCGAGCCCGGTCGTCCACCGCACCCCGCTCGAGGTGATCTCGAACGGCATCGATCAACGTCGGTCCGGTGACGCGGGCCATCGCCCCGAGGACACGGAGGCTCGCGATGATCCCGCCTGGGGAGATTGCCATGCTGCATCCTACACGTACGTTTTGTGCCTCAGCGTGATCAGCGATTCGTGTGATCTGGTCGGCGTGTTATTTTTCAAGCAATGCGCGTGCTGGCGGTGCTCACCGCTTGGCTATTGCTGTGGACCGGAACGGCGATCGCCGATCCGGTCGGTGACAGCATTCGCGCGCTCGGCACCGATCAGAGCACGCGCGTGCGGCTCGCCGCGGCGGCCTCGCTGTCGAGAGAGAATCGCGATCCCCGCGCGGTGATCGCGCTCGCGGGCGCGCTGCGCAACGATGCCGACAACGGGATCCGGCGGATCGCCGCGCTGGCACTCGCGCGGATGATCGATGCCCGCACCGCGCCCGATGCCATGCAGCTCGCGTTCACCGCCCTCGACGACGCGAAGGACAACGATCGCAGCTCGGATGTCAGCGTCGCGGCCGCCAACACGCTGCTCAAGATCGGCAGGTTCCGCCCGATCAAGGCCTCGAAGACCCCGAAGAAGAAGGGCAACGGACCGCCGGTGTTCGTCAACGTCGACCCCACGATCGATCAGTCGAAGCAGCTGCCGGCCGGCAGCGGCCAGCGGCTCGAGAAGATCCTGAAGGACAGCGTGCAGCGCACCGGCTACGCGACGACCTGGCCGGGCGGCGGCATGCCGACGTCCGCGGACCTCGAATCGAACAGCTCGCGCGGCTTCATCGTCGCGTCGACGGTGAAGAAGCTGGAGATCACCAAGACCGGATCGCAGACGCAGATCGCCTGCACCGTGGCGGTGCGGATCGCGCCGTGGAACGGCAAGGACGGCGGCGAACGGTGGGAAGCGAACCGCGCCGCGAGCGCCTCGGGCTCGGCGAAGGCCACCGTCGGCAACTCGCCGAAGATGGTCGCCGCGGGCGTCAACGATTGCATCGAGGCGGTCGCGGAGAACGTGACCTCGCAGCAGGTCGTCCCGTTTCTCAAGCGGCTCGCCAGCACGTACTAGCCAAGGCCTCCGCACGGGCGGATGCGCTCGGTGTCCCGCGTCCATGATCGCGGGGCGCTTGCCAACCACTTCCGCGAGCGCGCCTGCGGGGAACGCCGAGGGAGATGCCCTGATCGTCGCTGGTACGCGACGTGCGTACATCTCACGTCATGTTGGATTCAACGACTGCCAAGGGTCTCATCAAGCCTCACATGCCCGTCGTCTGCTCGGAGGACGGCCAGTTCGCCACGGTCGATCACATCCAGGGCACCGACCAGATCAAGCTGACCAAGGACAAGTCCGGCAAGCACCACTTCATCCCGCTCGCGTGGGTGACGACGGTGGACGACAAGGTCCACATCGATCGCCCGGGCGATCAGGCGATGAAGGAATGGAAGACCGAACCCTCGTGATCTGAACCGCTCGCGATACGTGCCGATGTGGTCAGGACGGCCGCGTCGGCATCTCTCGTTTCGGTCAACGATGCTGCGTGGCGAAGCCGATCTTGGTGATGCCCGCCGCCTGGACGGAGCGGATCACACGGTTGATCACCTTGGCATCCGTGCGCGCGTCGGCCTCCACCACCACCTGCTCGGTGCCCGCCGGGATCGCTCGCTGGAGCTCGGGGACCGGCTTCTGGTTGCTGTCGTTCATCACCTGATCGACGGCGACCACGAGCTCCCGATTGACGAAGATCTCGGTCTTGCTGACCGCGATCATGACGAGTTGCTTCACCTCGTCTCCCGGCCTCGGTTTCGGCAGGCGCGATCGCGAGCTCGGCGAGGTCGAGGTCCGCGAGATCGCACCTCGACACGCGGTCTGCTTCGCCATCGTGAACTTCATCGGCAGATCGACGGGATTGATGATGTCGATCACCGAGAACCCGATCTGGTGCCCGACCTCCGCCGCGGCGAGCAGATCTTCGTAGGCCACGCCGTTCGCCGCCGCGACCTCGAGAGAGGGAGCGCAGCCGCTCAGCCGCACCTGCAACGTGCGCAGCTCCTGCTTGAGCCACGCGGTGTCGCGATGCTCGGAGAAGCACGCGAGGTCGGGAGGTGCACCGATCCACGTCCCGCCGGTCTCGAGGAACACGAGCACGGTGTCGCACGCACTCGGGAGGGTCGGAGCGTCGACGGGCACCGGCGCGGGGCGCGGGTCGAGATCGGCGGCTTTGTCACATCCCGCGGCAACCGCGAGCATCAGCAGCCAGCGCATCCCCGAGGTATCTCATGCCTTCCGCGACAGGGCGCGGCGCGCGGCGGCGGTGATCGTGCGTGCCGACGTCGCGAGGTCGGCGAACGCGCGCCTTGACCTCGTCGGTGTACTACCGCCTCGAGCGCTTCGAGCTCCGCCTTCTCGAGCTGACGTAGGTGCCCTTGGTCAGCTCGAAGCCCTTCGCCATGTCGGCGCGCTCGACCTCGCCGTGCTTGGGGCAGAGGTAGCGCTGCTTCAGGCGCTCGCCGTAGCCTTCATGGATGAAGTGAACCTCGTGCGACGGCTCGGCCGTGGTGTAGACCTTGACCGGGATCGCGACGAGGCCGAACGACAGCGTGGCCGAATCGAGGGCGCGTGCGGGCATGTCGCGACGAGATGCGATGCTCGTGCCGGCACGCTGCTCGCACGTTGCGCCGAGCATGCGGGTCGCTTTCGTTGCAGTTCTCCTCTCCGGACTTCTTGCGGGCTGTGGTGGCTCACCGCCCTCCCCGCGCGGCGAACGCATCGGTCAGTCCACGGCGCCGCTGCCGCCCGATCCGAACGCGCCGGTGGCCAAGGACGACACGGGGCCCGACGGCGTGACCGTGCCATTCCCGAAGCCCGCGACGGGTGACGTCGGCTCGCCGACCTCGCCGGGTCCGACGTCGCCGACCACCGGCGATGCGCCGGGCACGGAGCCCACGCCGGCCGGCACGCCGGGCACCCAACAACCTGGCCCCCCAGCCGACGCGGGCGTCTGGTCGCCGCCGCCCGACGCACCGTGACAGGAGCGCTCGCTGCCGGTAGAACAGCGGTCGTGGAACCCGCGACCATCGCCGCACAGCTGCGCGAGCTCGCGATGTACTACGAGCTCGATGGAGATCGGCATCGCTCGTACGCCTACGACAAGGCGGCGAAGTCGATCGAAGCCGTCCAGGGGCTCCAGCGCCTGATCGAGGAGGGCCGGCTCGAGGAGCTCCCCAACATCGGCCCGTCGACGAGCCGCGTGATCGTCGAGCTCTACAAGACGGGGCGGGTCGCGGTGCTCGACAAGATGCGGAGCGCGTGGCCCGCGGTGGTGATCGAGCTGGCGACGCTGCCGAAGGTCGGCGTGCAGAAGGCGCGGAAGATCTTCAAGAGCCTGACGCCCACAGATCTCGATCACGTGATCGCGCTGTGCCGCGCGGGGGCGATCAGCGAGCTCCAGGGCTTCGGCAAGGTCAGCGAGACCAAGATCCTGCAGGCGATCGAGGAGCGAAAGCTCAACGGCACGCGGATGATCCTGGTCGACGCGCAGGATCACGCGGCGTCGCTCGCACATCACCTCAAGGGCTGCGACGCGATCTCGCGCGTCGAGATCTGCGGGCCGGTGCGCCGGTGGTGCGAGGTCGTCGACGTCATGACCTACGCGGTGGCCGCGCGCGATCGCGAGACCGTCGCGAACCGCGTCGCCGAGTTCGGGCTGATCACCTCGGTCGACAAGGTGGCCGATCCGATCGTCGGCTACCTCGCGGGTGGTTTGCGCTGCGAGGTCCACGTCGCGGCGCCCGAGCACTTCGGCTGGGCGATGGTGGTCGCCACGGGCTCGAAGACGCACGTCGCGCAGCTGCGCGATCGCGCCGCCGAGCGAGGCCTCGATCTCGACAAGCTGACCGCGGTCGACGAGCCGCTGGTCTACCAGGCGCTCGGGCTGCCGTGGCTGCCTCCCGAGGTGCGCGACGGCACCGACGAGCTCGCCGCGGCGCTCGGCGGCGACGACTTCCGCGATCTGATCACGCTCGACGACATCACGGTCGCGAGCCACTGCCACACCACCGAGAGCGACGGCACCGCCTCGCTCGCCGACATGATCCGCGGCGCCGCCGAGCGCGGCTTCCAGGCGATCACGATCACCGATCACTCCGCCAACGCGAGCTATGCGAACGGCCTCGACCTCGAGCGGCTGCGCGCGCAGGCCGCCGAGATCCACGGGCTCGATCACCCCGACGCGCGGGTGTTCCACGGCACCGAGGCCGACATCCTCGCCGACGGCGCGATCGACGTGCCGCCCGAGATGATCCCGCAGCTCGACGTGATCATCGCGAGCGTGCACCAGCGGTACAAGCTCGACGAGGACGGCACCACGAGGCGGCTGGTCACGGCGATGAAGCAGCCGTACTTCAAGATCTGGGGGCACCCGCTCGGCCGGCTGGTGCTCAAGCGCGATCCGATCGCGGTGCGGATCGACGAGGTGCTGGACACCCTCGCCGCCTCGCGCGGCGCGATCGAGATCAACGGCGATCCGTACCGGCTCGATCTCGATCCCGAGAACGTCCGGCGCGCGGTGCAGCGAGGCATCCGCGTGGTGCTGTCGAGCGACGCCCACTCGGTGCGGGCGCTCGGCGCGGTGCGCTACGCCGTCGGGCTCGCGCGACGAGCGCGGCTGCGCAAGAAGGACGTGATCAACGCCGGCTCGGCCGCCGAGGTCGCCGAGCTCGTGCGCCCGATCTAGGACCTCGAAGGTTTGCCGCTCAGCCGACCGTCAACTCCCACGGCGGTCCAGGTCGAAACAGCTCGACCAGAAACGCCACGAACACTTTCACCTTGAGCGGAAGATAGCTGCGCGACGCATAGACCACCGAGATCGATGCGTCGAATTCCGTGGCCGTCACGTCGTAGTTCGGGAACACGTCGACGAGGGTCCCGGTCGCGACCTCCTCGGCACATAACCAGCGCGGCAACAGCGCGTAGCCCTGCCCGTCGACGGCGAGGTTCCGGAGCACCAAGCCGTCCGCCGCGAACACTCGGCCTCGTGGTTGGACCTCGGACACGATCGAACGGCGATCTCGAAACCTCCACTGCACAGCGTACCCATCGTGCGGGAACATCAGGCACGGCTCGGTAGCCATCGCCTCCGGGCGGACTCGCTTGCCCCGCACGCGCGCCGGGCTCGCGACGACCATACGCGGCATCGCGCACAGCGTCCGCATGATGTTGGACGACGGTTCGACGTGGCCGAGACGAATCGCGACATCGATGTGTTCCGAGATCAGGTCCGTGTACCGAGCATCGAGCGCGAGCTCGACCCCGAGCTCGGGGTGTTGCGACAGAAAGCGAGGCAGCCACCGGACGAGATGAAGCTGCGCGAAGGTCCCCGTGACCGCGATGCGGAGGATTCCTCGCGGTGACGAGCCGAGATCGCGAGCGACGTCTCGCGCCTGGTCGAGCTCTTCGAGCAGAGGCTTGACGCGATCGAGATACGCCTGCCCCGCCTCGGTCAAACTGAGCCGACGCGTGGTGCGCTGAAACAGCCGGACCTCGAGCTCACTCTCGAGGTCCGCGACCAGGCGGGACACGCTCGAAGGCGCAATGCCCCGCGCGCGCGCGACCGCCGCGAAGCTGCCGCGATCGACCGCATCGACGAACGTGTGGATGGCTTGGACGTTCATTGATTCGTGCGTTCTCCGCACGAGTCTATGCCTGGACGGGCTGTTTCGCCACCGTGGAGCACAGCCCATTGTTGGTTGGTCGGAACAACCCGACCTCAACCAGGAGCCGCTCGATGTCGAACACGATCACGAAACACGAAGTACTCGGTCAGGTGAAGGCAGCGTTTGGATTCGTTCCAAATCTGATGGCGGGAATCGTCGACCAGAATCCGGCGGTCGCCGCCGCCTACCTCGGAGCCGCAGCCGCGCTCGAACATGGCGTCCTCGACGCGACCGAGAAGCAAGTCGTGATGCTCGCGGTTTCGTCGTTCAACGACTGCCACTACTGCACCGCGGCCCATCGCACCGCCGCGAAGGGACTCGGCGTTGCACAAGCCGAGCTCGAGGCGATCGATGACAAACACCTGCCGACCAACCCCAGGATGCGGATCCTGGTCGAAGCGACCTGGGCGCTGATGGCCGAGCGCGGGTGGCTGGGCGAGCAGAAGCGCGCGAGCCTCGGGGTGACCCAGCCCGAGCTGTACGAGCTGATCGCGATCATCGCGCTCAAGACGATCAGCAACTACGTCAATCACGCGCAGCAGACCGAGGTCG
>Ga0075163_10001200_pt1 | contig 34567 bp, 28 predicted proteins | sample JI1023141ADNA_FD_71478 | JGI IMG/M metagenome (GOLD analysis project Ga0075163, IMG submission 71478) | Wastewater effluent complex algal communities from Wisconsin, to seasonally profile nutrient transformation and Carbon sequestration -... | ecosystem: Engineered > WWTP > Effluent > Algae...
GCCGGCCGGGGCGTCTATCGTGAAGCTGCCAGCCATCGGGCCGTCAGTTTCGGCAACCGTCTTGTCGCCATCGCCAGCGCCCGGGTTGTTGGTGTCCGGGATGTCAATGGTCGGCACACCCGCTTCACCTGCAATCAATTGCGCTCCCTCGATGGTCTCAACTGGACGACCACGATTTGTCCCAAACTGAAAGGCCAGTGGATCTACCGCTTCGACAATACGCAACAGTTCGATGAAGGTATGCCCTTCATTACCACCCTGACCCACGAGGCCGGCTGCCGGCGCGTCGTCTTCGAGCAAGGCATCAAGATCACCACCAGACTTCAGGGCAGTTGCAATCTTCTGCAACCCTCCCTGTTTGTTCGACACAGCGCTGTCAGATGCATCGGGAAGAACCTGAGCGGCCACCTCGGGGTCTAGTTTGGCCGTTTCACCGGGTCGAACGTTTAATTCTCGGCCATCGGCAAGCGTCAGCACCAGCTTCGCCCCATCGGCAGCCACAATGCTCTCGCCCTCGCGGATTGCGTCGCCGAGTTTGAGGCGGCGCATATTGCCGGCGCTATCACGCGCATAGGCCTGACCGGACAGAGCGGATACCTTGGCGATGACAGGGGCGTTAGCCATGACGATACTCCCTACACTTATTAGCAATAAGGAAATTGTAGGGAGCGGAGCGTCACACGGCTATTGAACCAAAGTACAGTTCTTGTAAAAAAGCGTGATGAAATTCACGGTCGCGCTTTAGAGCCGGACACCATTTATTCGCAGCGACAACTGCAGGCGGTCACGCAAACCGAGCTTTTCGAAGATGGCCGACATGTGAGCCTTGACCGTCCGCTCGGTAATCGATAGCTGATCAGCCACTTCCCGGTTGCTGGCGCCTCCGGCAACCAAGCGGGCTACTTGAACCTCGCGCTCGGAAAGCACAGTAGACCAATCGACGCGCGGCGGTCTTTCGGCACGAGAGGCAAGCACCCGCGTCGCCCCGCCGACCAACCGGCGCAACACTGACTGGCCCACCCAAAGACCGCCATTTCCAACCACAAGTGCCACTTGGCGGAGCACCTCAGGCGCAGCATGGGTGTTGCAACATCCGGAAGCACCATACGCCAACGCATCGGCAACGATTGCCTCATCCGGCTCATCCGCCAGCAAAACCGCCAATTGGCATGACTCCAGATTCAGCGCTCTCAAGACCGATGCGACAGATTCACCTGCTCGACATCGACACCACAGAATGACCGGTTTGCCAGCCGGCAAGGCAGCAACACCTTCGTGATGGACGACTTTTGCATCGGGAAATGCGGCCAACCATGTCGGCAATGGCGAGAGATCGCGATCAATGAAACAATGATTCATCAACGCTCCGTCATGGCAACACTCTTGGCACGCAGTACCGGCTTCATCAGATAGGTCAGCACACTCTTCTTGCCAGTCAGGATGTCCACCTCTGCCACCATACCGGGGATGATGGGCAGGTTGGCATCCCCGAAGCCGGCCTTGTTGGTACGCACACGAACCGTGTAGAAGGCGTTGCCCTTCTCATCCATCACCGAATCGGCCCCAATATGTTCGAGTGTGCCTTCAAGCCCACCGTAAATAGAGAAATCGTAGGCTGTGAACTTGACCATGGCTGGCTGACCGGGACGCAAAAAAGCAATATCCCGCGGAAGGACGCGTGCCTCTAGCAACAGGGTATCCTCAAGCGGGACGATCTCGATCATGTCCTTACCGGGCTGTATCACCCCACCAACCGTATTCACCAGCAGGCGTTTGACTGTACCCTTCACCGGAGAGCGGATCGAAGATTGCTTGACGCGGTCCGACAGAGCAACGCTGCCTTCAGCTAGGCTATTCAGCTTGGCACTGGTTTCCGACAACTCCTTGCTGGCATCGTTACGAAAGGTCAGCTCGACCTCCTCGATCTTGCGCTGCGCCTCGTTAATAGCTGCCTGAACCCGCGAAATCTGTGCCGAGGCCATATCTCGCTCTCCGCGATAGCGCGACACATCGCGTTCCAGGCGCAATAGTTCGACTTCCGAGACAGCACCCGAATTGATCAGCGGCTTGGTTACAGCCAGTTCCCTGGAAGTCAACTCATACCCCTGCAACGCCTGAGATCGCCTGGCCTGCGCCTCGTTGAGCTCCTGTTGGCGCTGGGCAAGTTGTTGACGCGCAATCGAAACCGCCGCATTCATCTCGTCATATTTGGCCTCGTAATACTGGCGCTCCTGGGCAACGATTTCCGGCGCCGACTTGAGCACATCGGCCGGCGGCACAAAGGGCTTACCATCCGCAATGGCCTTCAAGCGAGCAGCCCTGGCTACCAATCCGAGATATTGGGCCTGATTTTCCTTGACCGACGAAACGAAGCGCGTTTCGTCAATTTTGATCAGCAACTGGTTCTGCTGGACGACATCTCCCTCCTTGACCAGGATTTCGGACACCAGCCCGCCATCTATGCTCTGCAGGATTTGCAGTTGCCGCGAAGGAATCACCTTCCCATCGCCACGGGTGACCTCGTCAAGCTGGGCGACTGCCGCCCACATCACGAAAACAGCGAAAACAATACCGATGGAGCGTAGCAGGATGCGAGCCCGCAACGGCTCCTGGCGCAATATGGCCAGATCAGCATCGGTCGCAAAATCGACCACGTCGATTTCTTCGCGATTCGGCAGCCTGCCAAGCAACTTTTCGACAAACGGAGCACCATGCTGCGCGACCTTTTCCAGCCAAGCATGGATAGCGCCACCGACATTCGCCAGGCGGCTCATGAGGCTCTCCCCACCCGGCCACTCTGCAATGCCTGGATAACCTGATCACGAGGTCCATCGGCGACGATCTTGCCATCATCTACCACAATGACTCGAGTTGCCAGATCGAGCAAGCTGTTGCGATGAGTCACGATAAGCACCGTCTTGTGCGCAGCTATCGCCCGGAGACGCTCCTTGAACTGCTGCTCAGAAGAAAAATCCATCGCACTTGTCGGCTCGTCGAGGAGCAATATCGGAGGATCCATCAAGAAAGCACGGGCAATTGCCACTCCCTGCCGCTGACCTCCAGACAACGAATCTCCGCGCTCGCCGATCACCATGTCGAACCCGTCAGGATGCCGATTGACGAACTCGGACAAGCCACCGGCTTCCGCCGCAGCAACGATGGAGGCGTCGTCAGCGAAGGGCGCCCCAATAGCGATGTTGTCGCGCAATGTGCCGTAGAACAGCGTCAGATCCTGTGCCACATAGCCAATATTCCTGCGCAAATCGGCGGGATCGAGCTGACGTAGATCGACACCGTCTATGCTTACTGCCCCATTGGTCGGCTGGTACAAGCCAAGCAGCAGCTTCTGCAGCGTTGTCTTGCCAGAACCAACACGACCGATGACAACCACCTTGTCACCTGCATTGATCTTGCAGTTCAAACCGTTTAGCGCTGCAATCTGGGAATTGGGATAGCTGAAGTGCACATCGCGGAACTCGATATCGCCTCGCAGTTCAGGGCGATGAACGAAATTAGCATCAGCCGGCCGCTCGACCGGGTTGCTCATGATCTGCTCAAGCGATGCCAGCGCTACCTTGGCATTGTGATACTGCATCAACAGGCCAACCATCTGCCCGAGCGGTGCCACTGCACGCGAAGTCAGCATGGTACAGGCAATCAGTCCGCCCATACTGAGCCGCCCATCGGCAATCAGATAGACCCCGACAACGACGACCACTACGTTAACAATTTGTTGGATTTCCATCGCCCCATTTGTGGCGGCTGCTGACAGGAAGCGCATCTGGTTGTTGATACGAGCCACAAAGGCTACAGTCTTTTCCCATTTCGACTGCATGACGCCCTCAGCCCCCTGCGTCTTGATCGTCTCCAGCGCGGTCAGACTTTCAATCAGCGTCGCGTTCCGCTGGGCTGACGCCCGATAGGTAGTCTCCGACAGGGCATGCATCTTGTGCTGCAGAACATAGGCATAAACAATGACGAGCAAAATAGCCAGCAGGACCGGAATGATCAACTGCCAAGCAATGATCGCGATGACCAGCACGAAGAGCAGCGCAAACGGCAAATCGATGAACGCTGTCACCGAGGCCGAGGTGATGAAATCGCGTACTGATTCGAAAGAACGTAGATTGGAAGAAAAGGCCCCCACCGCCGCAGGCCGGGCTTCCATGCGTACGCCGAGCACTCGCTCCATGATCCGTGAGGAAAGCTGCATGTCGATCCGTGCGCTGGCCAGATCAATGAAATAGCCACGCAGCAGGCGAAGCGCCATATCCACGCCGAGAACCAAGACAACTCCCAGGGCCAGCATCCACAGCGTCTCAAACGCACGGTTTGGCACCACGCGATCATAGACGTTCATTGTGAACAGAGGCATAGCCAGCGCCAGCACGTTGATCAGAAAAGCCGCGCCAAGTACATCGCGATACACCGGCCATTGGTCAGCCAGAGTACCCCAGAACCAATGGCGCAATTTGACATCACCCACCTGCGGCGTCCGGCTATCGAAGCGGAAGTGCGGTCGGGCAAAAATGGCAATACCGCTGTAGCGACTGGACAGTTCATCCCGCGAGAGGAGAACCGTTCCCTGCCCGACTTCGGGAAACAACACGCGGGCATTTTCTTCGGCCTCATCCCAGCCAAGCAAGACACACGCTTCCTCGTTGGCAAGCAGCAACACGGCGGGGAGGAGCACTGCATCGATACGCTCAAGAGCTCGCCGGGTAACTTTAGCGGACAAACCGGCACGACCGGCCGCCCGCGCGAACAGGGAGGGCGGCAAAATCCCTTTGTCGAGAGGCAGGCCGGCAATCAGCGCGGCGCGCGTACTTGGTCGCCCATGAATTCTTGTCAGTTCAACCAGGCAATCCAATAGAGGATCATGATGCAGAATATCCTCCCGCACCCCGGAGACGCCGATTGCGGCTGAATTGCTCGATACTTCGCTCATGCCACTCCCAAGTTTTTTGTGATTCTAGCTTGGCTTGAAAAATGCTATCCAAAAAAGTGTAAAAAAAGGCGGCCTAAGCCGCCTTGAATGCCGAAGTTCGTATCTCAGGCGATCAGCGGAACAATCAGCAAGGCAACCAGATTGATGATCTTGATCAGCGGATTCACGGCTGGTCCTGCCGTATCTTTATACGGATCACCAACCGTATCGCCAGTGACTGCAGCCTTGTGCGCATCCGACCCCTTGCCTCCAAAATGGCCATCTTCGATGTATTTCTTGGCGTTATCCCAGGCACCGCCCCCCGTCGTCATCGAAATGGCGACGAACAGACCGGTCACGATAGTACCGACCAACAGGCCACCGAGTGCGACCGGACCAAGCGCCAGCCCGACCACGACAGGCACTGCCACCGGCAGGATCGACGGAATCATCATCTCCTTGATCGCTGCGACAGTGAGCATATCGACGGCCCGGGAGTAGTCCGGCTTGGCCGTACCTTCCATGATGCCCGGAATTTCCTTGAACTGGCGACGGACCTCGACCACCACCGCACCGGCCGAACGGCCAACCGCTTCCATGGCCATCGCGCCGAACAGGAAGGGAATCAGACCACCGATGAAGAGGCCGATGATGACCAGATGGTTGGACAGGTCGAAGGTGAAGACCTTGCCCGACACCGCTTCCAGACCGTGCGTGTAGTCGGCAAAGAGCACCAGGGCGGCCAAACCGGCAGAGCCGATGGCGTAACCCTTGGTCACTGCCTTGGTGGTATTGCCAACCGCATCGAGCGGGTCCGTAACATCACGCACTTCCTTGGGCAGGCCAGCCATTTCAGCAATGCCGCCGGCGTTGTCTGTGATCGGACCGTAAGCATCCAGCGCCACGACGATACCGGCCATTGACAGCATGGAGGTCGCGGCGATGGCGATACCGAACAGGCCGCCCATCGCGAAAGCCGCATAGATCGCTGCACACACCGAGAGTACCGGCCAGGCAGTCGCCTTCATCGAAATACCGATGCCGGCGATGATGTTTGTGGCGTGACCAGTTTGACAGGCGGCAGCGACGTGCTTCACCGGCGCGTAATCGGTACCGGTGTAGTACTCGGTGATCCAGACCAACGCGGCAGTCAGTACTAGACCAACGACCGAGCAGCCGAACATCGTCATCGTGTTGATAACAGTGCCATCGGGAAGCGTTGCCCCGGCACCGATCAGCCATGAGGTCACCGGATAATAGAAGATCAGGGCGAGCACAGCTGCGACGATCAGGCCGCGATACAAGGCCGCCATGATCTTCCCGCCCTCGGTCGCCTTGACGAAATAGCAACCGACGATGGAGGCGATGATCGAAACGCCGCCCAGAGCAAGCGGGTAGAGGACCAGATTCTCACCGAGCCCAGTCGCCGTCTTGATGATCAGCGCCGCCAGCACCATCGTGGCAACCACGGTCACCGCGTAAGTTTCAAACAGGTCGGCAGCCATGCCGGCGCAGTCGCCAACGTTGTCACCAACGTTGTCGGCAATTACCGCCGGATTGCGCGGGTCGTCCTCGGGAATACCGGCTTCGACTTTACCGACCAGGTCGGCGCCGACGTCGGCGCCCTTGGTGAAAATGCCGCCGCCAAGACGGGCGAAGATGGAAATTAGCGACGAACCGAAGGCCAGACCAACCAGCGGTTCGATAACATGGTGCAGATCGCCACCGGCACCATTGACCGACTTGAGGAAGGCAAAGTAGCCGGCAACACCGATCAGACCCAGGCCAACTACCAGCATGCCGGTAATCGCGCCGCCCTTGAAGGCGACGTCAAGCGCCGGCGCGATACCACCACGCGCAGCTTCGGCCGTACGGACATTGGCCCGCACCGACACGTTCATACCAATGAAACCGGCCGCACCGGAAAGCACGGCACCAATCAGAAAACCAAAGGCGGTCAACCAGCCCAGTTTAGGAATTAACCCGATGACGAGAAAGAGAATGATGCCGACCATGGCGATGGTCTTGTATTGCCGGCTCAGATACGCTTCTGCCCCCTCCTGGATGGCTTTGGCGATTTCCCGCATACGCTCGTTGCCGGCAGGCAACGCGAGGATCTGCTGACTGGAAATCCAGCCATACAGGACTGCCAACACGGCGCAACCAAGCGCCAGTAACAACGCTGTACTCATTATTCCCCCTCCTTGGTTAACAAAAAATCAGATGATGAATGTCTCCAGCTTCTTAGGTACTGCAATGTTCTTCAAACGGACGTAATCGGGCAAACCGTTGCGGTACGGCGGCGGCTCTTCACCGATGATCAGCGGCTGAATATAGGCCCGGCAGGCATCGGTAATGTGGAATCCGTCCGGCGCGATGAATTCGGGGGGCATCTTGCGCTCGACGTTGGCGATCTCGGCCAGCGGCGCATCGCCGATTTCCCAACGATAGGGAGCATCGGCCAGGCGACGGATCGTCGCCATGACGGCGTTTTTCCCCTGCAAAGCAAGCTCGACGGCTGCAACGCCCAAGGCGTGCGCTTGTTCAAGATCGGTCTTCGATGCCAGATGGCGGGCCGAACGCTGCAGATAATCGGCCAGCGCCCAGTGATACTTGTAGCCCAGCTTGTCCTTAATCAGTTGCGCGACGATCTGGCCGACGCCGCCCAACTGCGAATGCCCGAAAGCATCCTTGGTGCCGGACTCGGCGATCAATTTGCCGTCGGAATCGGACAAGCCTTCGGAAACAGCGACCGTGCAGTATCCATATTGCTTGACGCACTCATCGACGCGCGCCAGGAAACGCTCGGGATCGAACGGAACCTCAGGGAAGAGCAGGATATGCGGCGGTTCGCCGCCATTCTCGGAAGCCAGGCCGCAGGCTGCAGTGATCCAACCGGCGTGGCGGCCCATCACTTCGAGGACAAAAATCTTGGTCGATGTGCGCGCCATCGAGGCAACGTCGTAGCCGGCCTCGCGGATCGAGGTCGCGACATACTTGGCGACCGAGCCGAAACCCGGGCAGCAATCGGTATGCGGCAAGTCGTTATCGACCGTTTTCGGCACGCCCACGCAAACCACAGGGTAGCCCATCTTCTCGGCGATCTGCGACACCTTCCAGGCGGTATCCATGGAATCGTTGCCGCCGTTGTAGAAGAAGTAACCGATTTCGTGCGCCTTGAAGACTTCGATCAGGCGCTCGTATTGAGCCCGATGCTGTTCGAGGCTTTTCAGTTTGTAACGACAGGAACCGAAGGCACCGCCTGGGGTGTGGCGCAGGCGGGCAATGTTGTCATCCGATTCGAGACTGGTGTCGATCAGGTCTTCAGTCAGCGCGCCAATGATACCGTCGCGCCCGGCGTAGACTTTCCCGATCTTCTCGGGATGCCGGCGTGCTGCCTGGATCAGGCCGCACGCCGTCGCGTTGATGACGGCGGTGACGCCCCCTGACTGTGCGTAGAAGGCATTCTTCGCCGCCATCGGTCGCCCTTATTTCAGCGCGTCGAAAACGCTCTTGGTAATGGCGTCGACGTTGCCAACACCCGCCACCTTGCGCACCTTCGGTGCCTTGGCATCACCTTCGGCGGACCAGGTGCTGTAGAAGTTGACCAGCGGCTTGGTTTGCGAATGGTAGATTTCCAGACGCTTCTTGACGGTTTCTTCCTTGTCGTCATCGCGCTGGACGAGAGGCTCGCCGGTCACGTCGTCAATGCCTTCGACCTTCGGCGGGTTGTACTTGACATGGTAGGTGCGGCCCGAAGCCAGGTGAGCGCGGCGACCGGCCATGCGGGTAATGATGTCGCTGTCCGGCACGTCGATTTCGAGCACGAACTCGATCGGCACACCGGCATCCTTCATGGCCTGTGCCTGCGGAATGGTGCGCGGGAAGCCGTCGAACAGGTAGCCGTTCTTGCAGTCGTCCTGTGTCAGGCGGTCCTTGACCATGCCGATGATGACGGCGTCCGGCACCAGGCCGCCCGCGTCCATGTGCTTCTTGGCTTCCAGCCCCAGCGCGGTCCCAGCCTTGACCTGGGCGCGTAGCATGTCGCCGGTCGAAATCTGGGGAATACCGAACTGCTTGGAGATGAAAGTAGCTTGCGTTCCCTTGCCGGCGCCGGGTGCGCCCAACAGAATCAACTTCATGAATAGTCCCTCGGGTTTGTCTACGAAAATTCTTGTTATCGGCCTTTTTGGCGGCCACTCCCTAGCAGCGGAAAATTACTCGCTATTTGATACACGGTCAAACAATTTGCGCATCCGCTCGGCATCTTCCGGTGTATCGACGCCGGGTACCGGTGCGGCGTCGATCAGGGTCACGCTGATCCGGTAGCCGTGCCACAGGGCGCGCAGTTGCTCCAGCGCTTCGAAATGTTCAGTGGGTGCTACGGTCAGTCCGGAAAAAGCCCTTAAAAAGCTGGCCCGATAGGCATACAGGCCGACATGGCGATAGGCGGGGAAATCGGCCGGCAAGGTTTCGCCACCGGCTTCCCGGGCAAAGTGATCGCGGGCATAGGGAATCGGCGCCCGGGAGAAATAGGCAGCATCGCCATCGGCCCGGCAGACGACCTTGACGACATTCGGATTGAAGAAATCTGCCGCATCGGTGATCGGGTGGGCGACGGTCGCGATGTCGGCGCCGCTGACGGCCAGTTGGCGGGCGGTCTGCAGGATGATTTCCGGCTCGATCAGCGGTTCGTCGCCCTGCACGTTGACGATGATGGTGTCACTATCCCAGCCGCGTTGCTCGACCACCTCGGCCAGACGGTCGGTGCCGGTCGGATGATCGCTGCGCGTCATCAGGGCGGCCACTTCGTGTGCCTCGGCGGCAGCACGAACCTCCGGATGATCGGTCGCCACCCAGATTTCCTCGGCCCCCGAGAGGTGCGCGCGCTCCGCCACGCGGACGACCATCGGCTTGCCGCCCAGATCGAGCAGCGGCTTGGCCGGTAGCCGGGTAGACGCGTAGCGCGCCGGGATGACGACCTTGAAGGCGAGGCCGGACATCGCTACTCGTCCGCCGACAGTTGGCGCGCCTCGTCCTCGAGCATGATGGGGATGTCGTCGCGGATCGGGAAGGCCAGCTTGCAGGGCTTGCAGACCAGCTCCTTTTCGGCCTTGCGGTGTTCGAGATTGCCCTTGCAAATCGGGCAGACGAGAATATCAAGCAGCCTGGCGTCCACGGAGTTTCTCCAAAATCAATTCAATGAGGGCCGGCGGCAGCTCGGCCTCGACGGGCAGAACCCAAGCTTCACCCGCCGTCAGTCCCGCGCATTTTACTGCATCCTTCTCGGTCATCAGCAGGATGCCATCGGCCGCAAAGGCCAGATCGTTCGCCGAATAGCGGTGATGATCGGGAAAGGCCCGGGTTTCGCAATCCAGACCCAAGTCTTCCAGGGTCCGGAAAAAGCGCTCAGGGTGCCCGATGCCGGCCAGCGCGCAGAGCCGGCCACGCGTCTGTAGCGACGCAGCAGAACAGGTCTGCTGCGGATCGCCCAGCCGGTAGAAACGGCCGGCCTGCAGCGCCATGTCGAAAACCGGCACCGTGGTCGGGAAGCTGGCTTTTTTCAAATTTTGGCAAATTATTGCATCGACCGTAGCATTTCGCGCCAGCGACTCGCGTAGCGGCCCGACCGGCAGACGCCAGCCATTCCCGACGCCACGCCCATCGAAAACGACCAGCTCGATGTCGCGGGCCAGGGCGTAATGCTGCAGACCGTCGTCACAGAGGACAACATCGATTTCAGGATGGGCCGCCAGAAGTGCTTCGCCGGCTGCGGCACGCTGACGGCCAACCCAGACAGGAACGCCGGTGCGCCGCGCAAGCAGCAACGGTTCGTCGCCAACCTCCTCCGGTGACGAAGCCAACGTTACCGGCCTGACCTCGCCCCCCTGGCGACCATAGCCGCGACTGACGATGCCCGGGTGCCAGCCGCGCTGGCGTAGCTCGCCGGCCAGCCAGAGGGTCAGCGGCGTCTTGCCCGCCCCGCCAACGATGATGTTGCCGACCACGATGACCGGCACCGGCAGGCGCTTTGGCCTGGCCAACAATCGATTGAGCGCGCTGAGCAAGACATAAAGTCCGGTCAGCGGCAGCAAAAGCCACAACGCCGGCGTCAGCCGGCGTTGTTCGAACCATTGTCGCTGTAGCCAGCGGGCGACCATCAACGATTCTGGGTGGCGAACGAGATGTGCGGGTAACCGGCCGTCTGCGCCGCCTGCATGACATCGACCACGCTCTGGTGCGTCGCCTTGGCGTCGGCGTTGATGACGATCAGCGGATCTTCCTTGCCACCCGCCGCCCGGCGCAGCCCGTCGGCGATGCTCTTGACGTCGGAGGCAGTCAGCGGCGATTTATTGACCAGCACCTGACCGGTCGCCGTCACCGCGACATTGACCTCGTTGGGCTGCTCGGCCTGCTTGCTTGCGTCGGCCGTCGGCAGATTGATTTCCAGCCCCGAAAACTTGGCGTAGGTGGTGGTCAGCATCAGGAAGATGATGATGACCAGCAAGACGTCGATCATCGGAATCAGGTTGATTTCCGGCTCTTCCCTGCTGCGTCCATGCTGGAAGTTCATCGCTTACTTCCGGTCGCCGTGCATGTACTCGACCAGGCGGACCGCCTGCTGCTCCATCTCGACGACGAAGCCATCGACCTGCGCACGGAAATGGCGCCAGAAGATCATGCTCGGGATGGCGATGACCAGACCGAAGCCCGTGTTGTACAGCGCCACGGAAATTCCATGCGCCAGTTGCATCGGATTGGCGCCGGTCGGCGACTGCGAGCCGAAGATTTCAATCATCCCGACCACGGTACCGAACAAGCCCATCAGCGGGCTGATCGAAGCGATGGTGCCGAGCGTCGTCAGGTAGCGGCTCAGTTCGTGGGCCACGGCCGATCCTGCCTCCTCAATAGACTCCTTCATGATCTCGCGCGAGGCATTGACGTTGCGCAGGCCAGCCGACAGCACGCGACCCAAGGGCGAATGGCGCTCGAGCTCTTCGAGCAGCTTGTCATTATTGGCGCCGCGTTTGAACTCGCCGACTGCGCGCTGCAGCAGACCGGCCGGAACCACCTTGGAATGGCGCAGGGCAACCAGACGCTCGATGATCAGCGCCACCGAAATAACCGAAGCCAGCAACAACGGCCAGATGGGCCAACCGGCCGCCTTAACAATTTCGAACACGGGAGAGTCCTTGGTGGAAAAATCAGCCTGCAATTTTGCCCTGCCCCCCGTCGTAGAGCAAGCGACGAAATGTCGCGGCTGGCGCGGCTTATCCCCAGAAGCTGTGGATAAGTCTGTGAATCAGTTGTCATCAATCGCGCTAAACCCCACTCGACAAAGGACTTTTCCTGCTCTGCCTCAAAACAAGGCATACGATATATATCTTTGTAAATCAACAATTTAACAAATCAACGCACTGTCAACCATCGGCACGATCTTTCTCTCTCGCGCTACAATCTGCGGATGTCCGATCCGACCCTACCTGTCAGCAATTCCGTTCTCAGCGTTTCCAGCCTCAATCGCCTGGTCCGCGACTGCCTTGAATCAGCTTTCCCGCTAACCTGGGTCGGCGGCGAAATTTCCAACCTGACTTACGCCAGTTCCGGCCACGTCTATTTCTCGCTGAAGGACAGCAACGCCCAGGTGCGCTGCGTGATGTGGCGCAGTCGCGCTCAATTGCTCGGCTGGCGGCTGGAAAACGGCCAGCAGATCGAGGCCCGGGCGCTGGTCTCGTTTTACGAACCGCGCGGCGAATTCCAGCTCAATATCGAGGCCATCCGCCGGGCCGGCCAGGGCGACCTGTTTGAACGCTTTCTGCGCCTCAAGGCCCAGCTGGAAAGGGAAGGCCTGTTTGCCGCCGAACGCAAGAAGCCCCTGCCCTCCTTCCCGCGCCGCATCGCCATCGTCACCAGCCTGCAGGCCGCTGCGCTGCGCGATGTACTGACCACGCTGCACCGGCGGGCGCCGCATCTGCGCGTCACCCTCTTCCCGACCCTCGTCCAGGGCGAAGGCGCTGCCACCAAAATTGCCGAGGCCATCGGCCAGGCAGCCGCCTGCGATTGCGAGGCAATCATCCTGTGCCGGGGCGGCGGCAGCATTGAAGACCTCTGGGCTTTCAACGAAGAGCTTGTCGCCCGCGCCATCTGCGCCTCCAAAATCCCGATCATCGCCGGCATCGGCCATGAAACCGATTTCACCATCGCCGACTTTGCCGCCGACCTGCGCGCCCCGACGCCGACCGCTGCCGCCGAACTGGTCAGCCCGGATCGTGCCGGCCTGCTGATACGCCTGGACGCCTTGGAAAGCCAGCTGCAACGCCGCCAGGAACGCTCGCTGGCCGACCGACAGCAACGCCTGGACTGGCTGTCCGCCCGCCTGATCCACCCGGCCGAACGCCTGCGCCAGCGCCGCCAGGACACCGACGCCCTCGGCGCCCGCCTGCAGCGCGCCCAGCACAACCAGATCGAGCGAACGCGCCTGCAGATCGCCACCCTCGCTCAACGCCAGACGACTGCGCGCCCCCGCCTGGACCAATTGGGCGACAGCCTCGCCCATCTGCGCTACCGCCTCGACCACCGGACCCGTTGGGCACTTTCGCAACATTCCGGGAAACTAAATTCGCTAACCGCCAGTCTCAGGCAACTGGACCCGCACGCCGTACTCACCCGCGGCTATGCGCTTGCCATCGCCCCCGATGGTCGGGCCATCCGCGATGCCACGGCGCTCACCCCCGGCGACACCCTGCACCTCAGCTTTACCCGCGGCGCGGCCACGGCCACCGTCGAGCAGGTTGTCGCCACGCCAGAAGCTGACTAGAATTTTCGTTTCACCCCTTTAATACAACGGAGAATATAAATGGAACATCAACTGCCCCAACTGCCGTACGCCAAGGATGCGCTCGTCCCGCACATGTCGGCCGAGACCTTCGACTACCACTACAGCAAGCACCACAACGCCTACGTGGTTAACCTGAACAATCTGATCAAGGGCACCGAATACGAAGCCCTCGACCTCGAAGCCATCGTCAAGAAGGCCCCGGCCGGCGGCATCTACAACAACGCCGCCCAGGTCTGGAACCACACTTTCTTCTGGAACTGCATGAAGCCGAACGGCGGCGGCGCTCCGAGCGGCGCCCTGGCTGCTGCCATCGACGCCAAGTGGGGTTCGCTGGATGCCTTCAAGACCGCCTTCCAGACCTCCGCCGTCGGCAACTTCGGTTCCGGCTGGACCTGGCTGGTCAAAAAGGCCGACGGTTCGCTCGACATCGTCAACATGGGCGCCGCCGGCACCCCGCTGACCACCGGCGACAAGGCCCTGCTCTGTGTCGACGTCTGGGAACACGCCTATTACATCGACTACCGCAACCTGCGTCCGAAGTTCGTCGAAACTTTCCTGGCCTCGCTGGTCAACTGGTCCTTCGTCGAAGCCAACTTCGCCTGATTGCTCAAGAGTTCAGCCAAGGGGCGCCCGTTCGCGGGCGCCCCTTTTCATTGGGCTTTTCGATTTTGACCAAAATTTCGGGGCGACCGTAGCATTCATAGCACCCCCGACGTTTCGACGACTGCTACGGGCCGCTCGGCGGCTCGACGACAACGACGCGGTTCTTGCCCAGGCGCTTGGCCTGGTACATGCCGTCGTCGGCCCGACAGAACAGGCTATGGGCATCGTCGCCGGGGCTGTATTCGGTGACCCCAATGCTGATGCTGACGTTCAACACCGTCCCGCCGGAGAGTGTCGGCGGATTGTCCGTAAAACAAAGGCGCAGACGCTCGCCGAACATGACCCCTGCGGCAGCATCCGTCTCGGGCATCAGGACGGCAAACTCCTCGCCGCCGTAGCGATAGGCGCTGTCGGTGTGGCGCAGGCAGGACTGGATGATGCAGGCCAGGGTCTGCAGCACCCGGTTGCCTTCGGCATGCCCCCAGGTGTCGTTGACCTGCTTGAAATCGTCCACATCGACAATGAGAAGCGTCAATGGGCGACGATACCGGGCGCAGCGCTCCATTTCCTGTTCCAGGGCCAGATGAAACTGGCGGGCGTTGCTGAGCTGGGTCAGCGAATCGGTGAGGCTGAGCTGGCGATAACGCTCCTCGCTCTCGCGCAGGGACTCTTCGGCCATGCGACGCTCGGTGACATCCTGCATGGTTTCGATGGCGCCAATCACCGCGCCGTCGCGACTGCGTAGCGCACTGGCCGTGAAAAACAGCCATTTCCCGACCCCGTCGGCGCCCTCGACGAACTCTTCGGCCTCGAAAGCGCCGTCCACCAGCGTCGATTTCCGGAGGTTGCCGCGGTAGAAGCGATGGAAGTCGGCTTCGATGGCCCCGTCCAGGACCAGATCAGCCAGGAAGGGACGGGCATCGGTGAATGAGGGATGCCAATGGTCGCGGGAAAAGCGCACGCTGTCGGCAGGCAACCCGGTCAGGGCCTCGCAGGCCCGGTTCCAGTGGGTGATGCGATGCTCGCTGTCGATCACCATGGTCGGCACCGAATTGCTTTCCACAACCTGCGAAACAAAGGCTTCCTTGTCGCGCAAAGCGGCTTCGGCCAGGCGGCGTTCAGTGATGTCCTGCAAGGTCTCGATGGCGCCGACCACCTTGTTCTCATCATCGGTAATAGGCGCCGCAGTGAAATGCAGCCAGCGGCCTTTCTCGCCGAAATCGGCGAAAAAGTCTTCGGCCTCGCAGGCGCCGTCAATCAAGACCGAGGGACGAAACTTGTCCTGGTAGAAGTACTGGATGTCCGTTTCACCGGCACTATCCAGAATCAGATCGGCCATGGTCGGCCGCTCGGTCGCGTAGAAGGCCCGCCAGTGATCTTTGGTCCCAACGACCCGCTCGGCAGTGATGCCGGTCAATACTTCGCAGGCCTTGTTCCAGCAAACGACCTGATGATCGGCATCGATAATGAAGGTCGCCACCGGATTGCCATCGACAAAACCGGACAGCTTGATCTTATTGTTGATAAGGAAGTGCGGCATTTGACGAATATCCTTGGTTCACACCGGGAATCTATGTCAAAAGTAAGGCCTTTTGAAAATAATTGAAAGTTTTTTCGGCGCGCGACATTCGCTGCGATTCATTCATTTGAACGCCTGGGCTGCTGGCAGAAAGACTTCGGTAACCAGCACCTGCTGGTTTTCCAGGCGATGCAAGGAACGGCGAGCCCATAGGGTTTCGCCAACCGGGCACAACGCAGCGGCCCGCCGGTAGAGCGGGTGGCGACCGTCGATCCGCTGAAACTCGATGCGGCCACGCAAAAACCCTGGGTAGGTAAAGAGCAGCGAACCAAGCGAGCGGTTGCCGAGACCGGCCATCCAGCGGCTGAGCCGGCCATGGGTGGCGGCAGACAGCGTGGTGTGGGCAAAAATCACCGGCCGGCCGTCGCATTCGAGAACCACCTCGCGCACCCAGGCCAGGCCGCGGCCGGCCTCGCCACCCGCCGACTCGTCGGCCAGCGCCCGTCCCTTACCGAAATTCAGCAGGCGCACGCGAAAATCGGTGCAGGCGCGCTGGCAGCGTGCCGTCAGCGAATCCGGTTCAGTCAGCCAGGAACGGAGGATGGGATCGCAGGCCACGCCGCCAAGCCGTGTCCGCCATTTGCTGCGTTTCATCAGTGCGGCCGCGGTGCCTTGTCGATGCCACCCAACTTCGTACCCGGTTTGATGCCGCGCTGGGCGAACCAGCCGACGTTCATTTCCAGCGCATAGCGGGCCGGCACCCTGGCGCAGTGGTTGTCTTCGGTCTGCGGCTTCATGTCCTCGATGTTGATGATCACGCCCCGGGCGTCGATGAAGGCCACGGAGAGCGGCAGCAGGGTGTTGCGCATCCACATGCAGTGCGTGTTCTCATGGTCGAAGACGAACAGCATGCCGCGCTGCGGCGGCATTTCACGACGGTTCATCAGGCCGACCTGGCGATCCCGGTCGGTAGCAGCAACGTCCGCCTCGATGCGGTGGAAGCCAGCGCTCAGTTCCATGAGCGGCATGGCGCCCTGCGCCCAGGCGGCGGCATTGACGAACAGCGCGGCCAGCGCGCCGATGAGGTACTTATTCATTGAATTTTCCTTGCAAATCCTGGTAGCTGCCGTCGATCTGCCGCCATTGTCCGAGCGCCAGACCATCCACCGTCGCCGCCCCGATGGCGGCCCGGATCAGCCGCAGCGTAGGATAACCGATGGCCGCCGTCATCCGCCGGACCTGGCGGTTCTTGCCTTCCGAAATCCGGATTTCCAGCCACGCAGTCGGAATCGCCGCACGGTAGCGGATCGGCGGATCGCGCTGCCAGAGGCCGGGCGGCTCTTCAATCCGGCGCACCTTGGCCGGCAGGGCGGTGAAATCGGAGAGTTTGATGCCGGTACGCAGCCGGTCGAGCGCCGCCTCGTCGGGCAGACCCTCGACCTGCGCCCAGTAGGTCTTGACCAGCTTGTGTCGCGGATCTGCAATCTTCGCCTGCAGCTTGCCGTCGTCGGTCAGGATCAACAGCCCCTCGCTGTCGGCATCGAGCCGGCCAGCAACATAAACATCCTTGACCGGAATGAACTCATCCAGCGCCCGCCACTTGCCCTCCGGCGTGAACTGGCTGAGGACGCCGTAGGGCTTGTTGAAGAAAACGAGAGAGGACATGAGGACTGGGTTTCGAGGACCGCGCAGAATTTCAATTTTCGCCGATTTTTCGGGCCGACCGCGACCGAAGGAAGTGCAGAGCTAGCATTTGCCCGGCAGGCTCAGTGGTAGAAAGCGTAGCCGATCAAAATCGCCCCGAGCAGCCCGACAGCGTCGGCGATCAGGCCGCAGGCGACGGCGTAGCGGGTTTTGGTGATGCCGACGCTGCCGAAATAGACGGCCAGCACGTAGAAAGTGGTTTCGGTCGAACCCTGGATGATCGCCGCCAGCTTGGCCGGAAAGGAGTCGACGCCGTAGGTCGTCATGACATCCACCATCAGGCCGCGGGCGCCGCTGCCGGAGAGGGTCTTCATCAGGCCGACCGGCAACGCCGGGACGAAATCGGCGTTCAGGCCGAGCGCCAGCACGATGCTGCCGATGCCGCCGATCAGCCAGTCCATGCCACCGGTACTGCGAAAGACCGAGATCGCAGCGAGCATGGCAACCAGGTAGGGAATGATCTGCACGGCGACGCCGAAGCCCTCCTTGGCGCCTTCGACAAAGCTCTCGTAGACGTCGATGCCGCGCCAGGCCGCAACGCCGACAAAGAGCACAATGATGGAAACGATGATGCCGCTGCCCAAGAGGCCGATCATCTGCGCCATCTGCTCCGGCGGCAGGCCGCCCAGCCACAGGTAGAGGCCGCCGACCAGCGCCGCGAAGCCGGCGAAGAAGGCGAGCACCGGCTTGCAGAACAGGTTGATGCGCTGCCAGATCGCCACGGCGATCAGCCCGGCGCAGAAGGAGACGAAGGTGCCGAGCAGCGTCGGCAGAAAGATGTCGGCGGCGTTGAAGCCGACCAGGCCCTGCTTGAGCGCAATGGCCTGGCGGATGGCGATCACCGAGGTCGGGATCAGCGTGATGCCGGCCGTGTTGAGGACCAGGAACATGATCATCGGGTTGCTGGCCGTGTCCTTCTGCGGGTTGAGCTCCTGCAACTCGCGCATCGCCTGCAGGCCGAGCGGCGTCGCCGCGTTGTCGAGGCCGAGCATGTTGGCGCTGGCGTTCATCACGATGCTGCCGCTGGCCGGGTGGCCGGCCGGGATGTCGGGAAAGACGCGGCGGAAGAACGGTTCGACGAGGCGCCCGAAGAGCTGGATCAGCCCACCCTTTTCGCCGACTTTCATGACCCCCAGCCAGAGGCTCATGACGCCGACCAGGCCGAGCGAAATGTCAAAGCCGGTCTTGGCCGAGTCGAACAGGCCGTTGAGCACCCGCGTGAAGACATCGAGGTCGCCCTGCAGCAACTGGACCACCGCCGCGACGAAGCCGACGAGGAAGAAGGCAACCCAGATTTTATTGAGCACAGGCAACGCGCCGGGAGAGTTGAGAGGCCGCCAGTCTAGCCGGCCGGCCGGCGGCTGTCACCGCGCCGTCATTCGGCGAAAGCCGGCAACCCCCAAGGCGCCCGCAAGCGCTCGTATTCCGCCTGCGGCAACTGGACCAGCACCGGCGAGCACGCGCCATCGAGCCAGGCGGCGATTTCGGTCATATCGGCCACCGCCATGGCCGTGCACCCGGCCGTCGGCACGCCCGGCCCAGCCCAGACGTGCAGGAAGATGCACGACCCCTCCCCCGGCTGCGCCGGATCGGAGTTGTGGGCCACCACCGCACCGACCGCGTAGCGCTGGTCGCTACGCAACATGTCCTCGCACGATACCCAGTCCGGTCGGGAGATTAATGACTGATCGACAATCTGGTTGTAATGCGCCGAGGCCGGGTCGTCGATGGCCTTGAGGTCCGGCGTGGCGTGGCGATAGGGCAGTTTGGCGGCGCGGGCAAAGGCGCTGTCCGGCGCAGCATCGCCGAACAAGGCGGTGATCGCAAAAATCCCGGCCGGCGCCCGACCATCGCCCTCGCGTTTTTCCAGGCCGCCTGGCGACGCATGCAGCCCTCGCCCCCAGGCCAGCCCCGAACGGCCCAGCATCGTGGCGATGCGCGCGCCGAGCGGTTGCCAGCTGCCATCCGCGCGGCGCTCGAAACGCTGCAACCAGGCGGCCGGTTGGTCCCAATCGGCGGCGAGGCAAAGCAACAACTGGCAACAGGTGGACGGCAGTGGCGTCATGCGGACGAACCCGGCGGGAAGCGAAAAGGAAAAGTTTGATTTTGGCCGTTTTTTCCGGCCGACCGTAGCATTCGCCGATTTTATGCTGCCACGGCGATATCGCAGCCGTCGCGCGGTTTCATTCGCGCCATATCCTGCTACTATTTTCGGACGCAAGGAGACAGCGCTCCGAGGCGCAGCACGAAGGCATATCCGGCCTCGCCCCCGGCGCTTACTTACAACGAGAACTCCCCAGAGGGTCCAATGAACACCAACGATCTTTCCCGAATCCGGGCGGAAGCGCCGCTGGTTCACAACATCACCAACTATGTGGTGATGAACACCACGGCCAACGCCCTGCTGGCGCTGGGCGCATCGCCGGTCATGGCCCATGCCGCCGAAGAGGTCGAGGCAATGGTGGCCCTTTCGCGCGCGCTGGTCATCAACATCGGCACGCTGAGCCCGGCCTGGGTGGCGGCCATGCACATGGCGGCGAAAATGGCGGCCAGCCACGGTATTCCCATCGTGCTCGACCCGGTCGGCTGCGGCGCCACGGCCTACCGCACGGAGACCGCCCATGCGCTGATCGAAACCGCACGGCCGACCCTGATCCGCGGCAATGCCTCGGAGATTCGGGCGCTGGTCCGGTCCGGCAGCGCTACCAAGGGCGTGGACAGCCAGCATACGCCGGACGAAGCCGGCAACGACGCGCAGGCGCTTTCCCGGTCGCTGGGTTGCGTGGTCGCGGTCAGCGGGCCGGTCGACCTGATCGTCGCCGACGACAGCATCGCCCGAGTTGCCAACGGCCACCCGATGATGACCCGGGTGACCGGCATGGGCTGCACGGCCAGCGCGCTGTCGGGTGCTTTCCTGGCGGTCAATCCGTCGCCCTTCGCGGCGGCGCTCGAGGCCATGGTGACCATGGGCATCGCCGGGGAAATGGCGGCGGAAGAGGCTCGCGGACCGGGCAGCTTCCAGATGCATTTCCTGGACGCCCTCTATCGCCTGGACGACAACGAAGTCGCCCGGCGACGCAAAGTCCTTGTCGCCTGACGCGCTCCAGCAGGCCTGAACACCATGGAAAACGCAGCCCACCAGGGAATCTCGTCGATTGCCGGCGTCGACTACGCCATCATTTTCAACGCCACCAGCAACGGCATGGCATTTACCGAGGCTGAAACCGGCCGGATCATTGACGTCAACGCCGCCTGGGTCCGCGCCTCGGGCATCGCTCGCGAAGAAGCCATCGGCCAGACGGCGCTGGCCCTCGGGCTGTGGGAAAACCCCGAACAGCGCGACGCGATCATCGCTGAGTTCGTCCGCCACGGGCGTGTAGTGGATTTTCCGGTCAGCCTGCGTCTCAAATCGGAAGTGCGCCCCCACCTGATTTCCGGGCAGACCCTGCAGATGGCCGGCCGGCAGCACATGCTCTGGGAGTTCCGCGACATCACGCAGAGCAAGCGCGACGAGCGAGCGCTGCTGATGGAAATCGAGAAAAACCGTGTGCTTCTGCGCAACGCCAGCGACGGCATCCACATCCTTGACCCCGATGGTTACGTCCGGGAAGCCAGCGATTCGTTCTGCGCCATGTTGGGCTACACCCGCGAAGAAATGATCGGACTGCACGTCACCGAATGGGACGCGCTCTTTTCCCCCGAAGAAATCCCCGCGGTCCTCCGCCAACAAATCGAGCGAAAGACCCGCTCGCAGTTTGAAACCAGGCATCGACGCAAGGACGGCAGCATCATCGAGGTCGAGGTGAGCGGCTTCCCGGTGGAATTCGAGGGCAAGACCTTTCTGTTCAATTCGTCCCGCGACATCTCGGAACGAAAGAAAACGGAAGCATCGCTGCGCGAGAGCGAAGCCCGATTGCGCACCGTTCTTGACGGTGTCGATGCCTACATCTATCTGAAGGATGTGCAGGGCAATTACCTGTTCGCCAACGCTCCCGTCCGCAAGCTGTGGGGCGTCGAGATGGCCGAGATCGTCGGCCATGGCGACGAAAAGTTCTTCGATGCAGCAACCGCTGCCAACATCCGGCACAACGACAGTCGCGTCCTGATCGGCGGCGAAACGCTGAAGACCGAGGAAACCAACACGGTCACCGACACCGGCGAGACAGCCACCTATTTCTCGGTCAAGCTGCCGCTGCGCAGGGACGACGGCAGCATCTACGCGCTGTGCGGCATCTCCACCGACATTACGCTGCGCAAGCAGGCCGAAGCCGGGCTCAGGGCCCATCGCGACCAACTGGAAGCGCTGGTCGAACAGCGCACGACCGAGCTGTCCGTCGCCAAGGAATCGGCCGAATCGGCCAACCTAGCCAAGAGCGCCTTCCTGGCCAATATGAGCCACGAAATCCGCACGCCGCTCAACGCCATCCTCGGCATGGCCCACCTGATCCGCCGCGCCGGCCTGCCCGACGCCCAGGCCGAGCGGCTGCACAAGATCGACTCGGCGGGCCAGCATTTGCTGGAAATCATCAACGCCGTTCTCGACCTGTCGAAAATCGAAGCTGGCAAGTTCGCGCTGGACGATACCGATGTCCATATCGGCGCCCTCACCGCCAACGTCGCGTCCATGCTGAGCATCTCGGCCGAGGCCAAGCATCTCGGCATTTCGGTCGAAAGCCAGGCGCCCCACTACACCCTGCGCGGCGACCCGACGCGGCTGCAACAGGCGCTGCTCAACTACGCCAACAATGCGATCAAGTTCACCGACGCCGGCGCTATCACCCTGCGCGCTTTCGTCATCGAAGACGCGCCTGACACCGCCGTGGTCCGCTTCGAGGTCCGCGACACGGGCATCGGCATCGCCCCGGACGTCGCCGCCCGACTGTTCAATGCCTTCGAACAGGCCGACACGAGTACGACGCGCCGCTATGGTGGCACCGGCCTGGGCCTCGTCATCACCCGCAAGCTGGCCGAACTGATGGGCGGCTCGGCCGGCGTCGACAGCCAGCCAGGGCAAGGCAGCACATTCTGGTTTACTGCCCGGCTCCGGAAAGGCGCCTCGGGGCACGCGACGCATTCCGCGCTGCCCGCCGAATCGGCCGAAGAGCTACTGGCGCGCCGCTTCGCCGACCGGCGCCTGCTGCTCGTCGAGGACGAACCGGTCAATCGCGAAATCGCCACCCTGCTCCTCAACATGGTCTGGCCAGAAGTGGATGTCGCCGAGGATGGCCAGCAAGCCCTGGAAATGGCCGAAACAACGACCTACGATCTGATTCTGATGGACATGCAGATGCCACGTCTGGATGGCCTGGAGGCCACCCGGCGTATCCGCCAGTTGCCAAACGGCCGGCGGCTTCCCATCGTTGCCATGACGGCCAACGCCTTTGCCGACGACAAGAACAAGTGCCTCGACGCCGGCATGAACGATTTCATCACCAAGCCGGTCAATCCGGACATTCTCTTCGCCACGCTACTCAGGTGCCTGGCCCGCCGCTGAAAAAAAGCCCCGGACGTTCGCGCCGGGGCTTTCGGTCAAGAACAGCAAGGCGCTCCGATCAGGCGGCGACCTTCTTGCACTCTTTCAGGCAGGTGGCGCAGGATTCGGCACAGGCCTTGCATTCCTCGTGATGCTTCTCGTGCTTGCGGCATTCCTTCTCGCAGTTGGCGCAAATTTCGCCGGCGACTTTGGCCAAGGCGGGCACGTAGCGCGAATCCTGCCCGGCCAGCTTCATCAGCGCATTGCAGGAAGTCAGCATTTCATTGACCGACTGGGCGCAGGCAGCCATTTCCTTGTCACCGTTGCCGAGCAGATAAAGGCAGTGGGCCAGACAGGCTTCGCCCACCTTCAGGCAGTCAGCGCTGGCGGCGATCAGTGCGGCGTTGCGCTTGGCCATGCCGGCATGATCGTGGTGGCCGTGATCGTGCTGTGCGGCCAGGGCGTTGGTGGAAATGGCGCCGGCCACGGCGGCGGCTACGGTCTTCAATACATCGCGTCGTTCCATCGATCTTCCCTTTCGTTCGGTGAGGAGGTTTAGCGTCCAATGCTACGGTCGGGCCGAAATTTTGGCAAAAAATGATATTTAGTGGCTGGTGCCTTCCGACTTGGTGATCTTGTTCCAGACGTTGTACTTGCCGACCGGCTTCTTCATCGGCAGGCGCTTCACTTCCTTCAGCGTCACGGCGTCGTAAATGATCAGCGCGCCGTCCATTTCCCACAGGCTGGCCAGCACGTACTTGCCGTCCTTGGTGAATTCGACGTGGGCGAAGGTCTTGCCCGGCTCGGGCTTCAGTTCGGCGACGATTTCCAGCGTTTCCTTGTCGATGATCTGCATGGTGTCCTTGAACTCCTTGCTCATCATCGAATCGGTCCAGGCGTAGCGGCTGTTCTCGTGGCTGCGCATGAAGAAGCCGGGGCCGCGCGTCTTGATCTGCTTCACCGTCTGCCAGGTCTTCATGTCGATGATGCTGATCAGGCCCTCGTTGAGGTTGGGCGTCGCCATCACGGTCCTGCCCTGCCACTGCCACGAGATGCCGGAACCGAGGTGCGGCATGCCCGGCAGTTCGAGGTTGGCAATCTTCTTGCGCGCATCGAGATTGACCACCTGGCCGCTGACTGCCGACTTGGCGTCGTTACGCGAAGCGCCCATCACCTCGTCGTAGCCCTGGGTGAAATAGAAGTCGTCGAGGTAGTCCTCAAGCTGCGTGCGTTGCGGGTTCAGGAAACCCGGCAAGAAGGCGCCTTCCTGGTACTTGAAGTCGTGGATCATGCCGGCCGGGATGTCGTCGGCCTTGGGGTTGTACGAAACCTCCCAGATTTCCTTGACGTCCTTCAGCGCGGCGACGAAGCTCTGCCGCGGACTCGCATCGTAGACAGCCGAGACGCGCGACGACACCTTGCCGTCCTTGTCGCTGACCGGCAGCAGCTTCTTGAAATTGAGGTCAGCATCGAGGATGACCAGGCTGTGCGGCAGGTAGTTGGCCACCGCCACCCACTTGCCGTCGCCGGACACCGCCGCGTTGCGGGTATTGATGCCGGCGCGCACTTCGGCCACCACCTTGAGGTTCCACAGGTCGAACTTGGTGATCCAGCCGTCGCGCGAGGCGAAGAAGACGTAGCGCCCGTCCGGCGTGAATTTCGGCCCGCCGTGCAAAGCAAAGCGCGACTGGAATCGGTGGATCGGTTCGAGCTTGTCGCCGTCGAGGATGGACACGTGGTGGTCGCCGGACTCGACGACGACGAACAGGTTCATCGGGTCGGCCTTGAACACCGGCTTATCCGGCAGCGGCTTCGGCTCCAGCACGATGCGCGAGGCGGTGATTTCCTTCTCGCCCCAGGCCGGCATCGGCTTGATCGGCGTGTAGGCGTAGTCGACCAGCGCCTTGATCTCGGCCGCCGACAGCTTGTCGCCGAAGCCCGCCATCTGCGTCGCCGGCCGGCCGTCGCGGATCACCGACTCGGCCTCGGCCTTGCGCAGGCGGGCCAGATTCTCGGGCACCAGGGCCGGGCCGAGGCCGCCCAGGCGGTCGGCGCCATGGCAGGCGGCGCAATGGTCCTTGAAATTGGCCGAAACATCGGCTTTAACGCCAAATGCTACGGTCGCCCCCAAAAAAAGGCCAAAAACGAAATTCCGGCCAGACAGGCGACTCATGCGATTTCCTCGTCGGACAGGTAGCAGCCGGGGTCTTCCGCCCAGGCGTCGCCGGTCAGCTGCTGGGCGCGCACCCGGGTGTTGCCGTTGCAGATGTCGAGATAGGCGCAGGTCCCGCAGCGCCCCTTGACCGCGCGCGGGTGCTGCTTCAAGCCGGCCATCAGCGCATCCGAGGTGTCCGGCCAGATCTGCGAGAAAGGCCGGTCCTTGACGTTGCCCAGCGTGTGGTGCCACCACATGGTGTCCGGATGCACGTTGCCAAGGTTGTCGATGTTGGCAACATTGACGCCCGACGAATTGCCGCCCCACTGGCGCAGCTTGGCCTCGACATGGGCCGCCCGCTCGGGGAAGCGCCGGCGCACCCAGTGCAGGAAATAGACGCCGTCGGCGTCGTTGTTGCCAGTCGTGAATTCCTTGTCCAGCCCGCGCTGCCGGTATTCCCAGCAGGTGTCGAAAAGCAGGTCCATCGCCCAGCGGGTCAACTGGTGCTGCGCGTCGTCCTTGCGGTTCTTGTTGCCGCGCCCGGCATAGTTCAGGTGCGAGAAATAAAAGCGGTCGATGCCTTCGTCCTCGACCAGCTTCAACAGCCCGGGCAGGTCGTGGGCATTGTCCTGCGTCATCGTGAAACGGACGCCGATCTTCAGCCCGAGATCGCGGCACAGCCGGATGCCTTTCAGCGACGCCTCGAAAGCGCCCTCCATACGGCGGAATTTGTCATGCGTTGCGCCGAGACCGTCGAGCGAGACGCCAACGTAGTTGAAATCGCACTCGGCGATCTTGGCGATATTGCTCTCGTCGATCAACGTGCCGTTCGACGACAGGCCGACGTAGAAACCCTTGGCCTTGGCGCGCTTGGCGATGTCGTAAATATCCGGCCGGAGCAGCGGTTCGCCGCCGGACAGGATCAGCACCGGCACCTTGAAGTCGCGCAGGTCGTCCATCACCGCATAGACCTGCTCGGTATTCAGTTCGCCGGGGAAATTGGTGTCGGCGGAAATCGAGTAGCAATGCTTGCAGGTCAGGTTGCAGCGCCGGATCAGGTTCCAGATCACCACCGGACCGGGCGGATTGCGCTTGGGACCGAGCGGCGTCGGCTCGGCGATTTCCTGCATATATTGGGAGATGCGAAACATGTTTTTCCTGACTTTGGACTCAGCGACATTCAATGGCAGCGTCGGAGCCGGCGCCTTGACATGAGTCAACGCTCCGGGCCTTGAGGCGTTAAGACTATGCCAGCTACCCTGCGGTATACTCTCTTGATGACCCTGACCCTCCAGAATTCAACCAGCAACGAGCTGGTGCTGCCCGACCGCTGGGCAACGGAAATCACCCCCATGCTGGCGACCGGTGAAACAACCCAGGCCTGGCTGGAAATCGACCTCGATCATCGCCTTAAGTTCGCCAGCGGCATGGTGTTGCTGACCAACCGCCGCCTGCTCGCCCGCTCGCCGGACGATACCGGGTGGCAGGAATGGCCGCTGCAGGCCGGCCTCAAGCTGCAACACCACGACCACGCCGGCGTCGGCAGTCTGGAACTGGTCAACGGGCAAGGCAAGCTGGCCACCTGGCGCTACACCCTGGCCCGTAACCTGGCCGCCCTGCGTGTCATCAGCGAATTCGAACTGCACCGCGACAGCGCGGTGTCCGGCCAGCCGGTCGTTCGCTCGACCGAGGACTGCTGCCCGAAATGCAAGGTGCCGCTACCGCCGGGCGAAGACGAATGCCCGATCTGCAACCGCGAAAATGCCGCCTCGCCGTCGACGTGGACGCTGTTCCGGCTCTGGCGCTTCGCCCGACCCTACCGCTGGCAACTGCTCACCGGCTTCCTGCTGACGCTGGCATCCACCGGCGCCACGCTGGTCCCGCCCTACCTGACCATGCCGCTGATGGATGAGGTGCTGATCCCCTTCCAGAACGGCAAGCCGATCGACTGGCCGCTGGTCACCATGTACCTCGGCGGCCTGCTCGGCGCCGCGGTGCTCGCCTGGGGGCTGGGCTGGATCCGCACCTACATCCTGTCGCTAGTCTCCGAGCGCATCGGCCGCGACCTGCGCACCACCACCTACGAGCACCTGCTCGGCCTGTCGCTGGAATATTTTGGCGGCAAGCGGACCGGCGACCTGATGGCACGAATCGGCAACGAGACCGACCGCATCAACATCTTCCTGTCGCTCGACCTGCTCAACTTCGCGACCGACGTGCTGATGATCACGATGACTGCCGTCATCCTGTTCACCATCAACCCGTGGCTGGCGCTGGTCACCCTGCTGCCGCTGCCGATCATTGCCTGGATGATCCATTTCGTCCGCGAAAAGCTGCGCACCGGCTTCGAGAAGATCGACCGCGTCTGGGCCGAAGTGACCAACGTGCTGGCTGACACCATCCCCGGCATCCGCGTCGTCAAGGCCTTCGCCCAGGAAAAGCGCGAGGGCGAGCGCTTCCGCGCCGCCAACGAGCACAACCTGCAGATGAACGACAAGCTGAACAAGACCTGGTCCTTGTTCACCCCGACGGTCACGCTGCTCACCGAAGTCGGCCTGCTCGTCGTCTGGATTTTCGGCATCTGGCAGATTTCCAAGGGATCGAGCACGGTCGGCGTGCTGACCGCCTTCCTCGCCTACATCGGCCGCTTCTATACCCGACTCGACTCGATGAGCCGCATCGTCTCGGCCACCCAGCGCGCCGCGTCGTCAACCAAACGCATCTTCGACATCCTCGACCATGTCTCCAGCGTGCCGGAACCGAGCAACCCGGTGCATCTGTCCGGCGTCACCGGCCGCCTCGAACTGAAGAAAGCCAGCTTCCGCTACGGCACCCGCGCCGTGACCAAGGACGTCGACCTGATCATCGAACCCGGTGAAATGATTGGCCTGGTCGGCCATTCCGGCTCCGGCAAGTCTACGCTGGTCAACCTGATCTGCCGTTTCTACGACGTTTCAGAAGGCCAGGTGCTGATCGATGGCGTCGATGTCCGCTCGGTGCCGGTCGCCGAGTTCCGCCAGCACATCGGCCTAGTATTGCAGGAACCCTTCCTGTTCTTCGGCACCATCGCCGACAACATCGCCTACGGCAAACCCAACGCGACGCGCCAGGAAATCATCGCCGCCGCCCGCGCCGCCCACGCCCACGAGTTCATCCTGCGCCTGCCGCACGGCTACGACTCGCTGGTCGGCGAACGCGGCCAGGGCCTGTCCGGCGGCGAGCGCCAGCGCATCTCCATCGCCCGCGCCCTGCTCATCGACCCGCGCATCCTGATCCTCGACGAGGCCACCTCGGCGGTCGATACCGAGACCGAGAAGGAAATCCAGAAGGCCCTCGACAATCTGGTCAAGGGCCGCACGACGATCGCCATCGCCCACCGCCTGTCCACGCTGCGCAAGGCCGACCGGCTGGTCGTCATGGATCGCGGCAAGATCGTCGAAATCGGCAACCACGACCAGCTGATGGCCGTCGAAGGCCATTACTACAAGCTCTATCAGGCCCAGGCCCGCAACGTCGACACCGAACCGTCGCTGCCGCGCTCGCCTGACCTGCCCAAAGCCCACGCGGAATAAGCCATGACCCACGCAAATTTCAACCTGGAGCGCGATGCCTACGGTCGGCTGGTTTTTTTGGCCGAAAACGGAATTCGCCATGAAGGCGTCACGCCAGTCCGCGCCTTCCCGATCGCCGCGCCCGACGAAGGCATTTCCTTGGTCAATTACGAAGGCCACGAAGTCGCCTGGACCGACCGTCTGGCCGACCTGCCTCCGGCCATTGCGCAACTGATCGCCGAAGAACTGGCCAGCCGCGAATTCGTCCCGGAAATCGAAAGCATCGCCGGCGTTTCCAGCTTCGCCTGCCCGAGCACCTGGCAGGTGACCACCGACCGCGGGCCAGCCGAACTGCTCCTCAAGGGCGAGGAAGACATCCGCCGCCTGAGCCAGACCCGCCTCTTGATCGCCGACGCCAACGGCATCCAGTTCCTCGTTCGCGACCTCAACCAGCTCGACCGCCACAGCCGCAAGCTGCTCGACCGCTTCTTGTAGCGTAGTGGTCTGCTTCGTAATTAACGAAGCAGACCACCGCATGTCGTGTAACGGCCTGTTCCGGTGTGTGACAATTTTGCACAGCGGTCAGCCGCAAACGACGCGAAAGCGTTAATAATGGCGAAATCAAACATTCATCACCGCCGGCCATTGGAGCCCTAGCCAAGAGCATGAAGAACAAGGACATTATCTTTCGGGACACGATTTCCCTGCGTGGCCCGAGCATCTGGACCTACCCGCCGGCCGTCGAGACGTGGATCGACATCGGCGAACTCGAAGACTTCCCTTCCGACAAGATTCCCGGCCTCTACGACCGGCTTGCCGCCTGGCTGCCCGGCCTGATCGAGCACCGCTGCAATTACGACGTGCGCGGCGGCTTCCTGCAGCGCCTGCAGGAAGGCACCTGGGCCGGCCACATCCTCGAACACGTCGTGCTCGAACTGATGACACTGGCCGGTCTGCCCGACGGTTTCGGCCGCACCCGCGAAACCACGACGCGCAGCGTCTACAAGCTGGTGGTCAGCAACTTCCACGACGAATGCACGCGCATTGCGCTCGACCTCGGCCGCGAACTGCTGCTCGCCGCGATCAAGAACGAGCCCTTCGACCTGGCCGAGGAGATCAAGCCCTTGCGCCGCCGCGTTGACCGCAAGTATCTCGGTCCCTCGACCGCCGCCATTGTCAATGCCGCCGAAGCCCGCAAGATCCCGCAGATTCGCCTGCTCGACGACGGCAACCTCGTCCAGCTCGGCTACGGCGCCGCGATGCGTCGCATCTGGACGGCCGAAACCGACCAGACCAGCGCCATCGCCGAAACCATCTCGCGCGACAAGGACCTGACCAAGGAACTAATTTCCTCGGTCGGCGTGCCGGTCCCTGAAGGCCGCGAAGTGGACAATGCCGAGGATGCCGGCGATGCCGCCGAGGACATCGGCTTCCCGGTCGTCGTCAAGCCGACCGACGGCAATCACGGACGCGGCGTCTTCATCGACCTGATGAGCCGCGAAGAAGTCGCCAAGGCCTACGCCATCGCCATCGAGGAAGGCTCCGGCGTACTGGTCGAGCGCTCCATCCAGGGCATCGAACATCGCCTGCTGATCGTCGGCGGCAAACTGGTCGCCGCCAACCGCAGCGACCTGATCACCGTCACCGGCGACGGCAAGTCGACCGTGCTCGAACTGATCGACATCCAGGTCAATACCGACCCGCGCCGCGGCACCACCGAACTGCACCCGCTGTCGATCATAAAGATCGACACCGCCGCCCGCATGGAACTCGAACGCCAGAAGCTGGACGCCGACAGCGTGCCGGCCGCCGGCCGCGAAGTGCTGATCCAGCGCAACGCCAACCACGCCTTCGACTGCACCGACGAAGTCCATCCCGACACCGCCGCCGTCGCCTCGCTGGCCGCTCGCGTCGTCGGTCTCGACATCGCCGGCATCGACCTCGTCTGCCAGGACGTCTCGAAACCGCTAGCCGAACAGGGCGGCGCCATCGTTGAAGTCAATGCCGGCCCCAGCCTGCTGATGCACATCAAGCCGGGCATCGGCAAGGCGCGCCCGGTCGGCCAGGCCATTGTCGACAACCTGTTCGCTGCCGATGAAAGCGGCCGCGTGCCACTAGTCGGCGTCACCGGTACCCACGGCCGCAATCCGGTCGCCAAGATGGTCGCCCACCTGCTCTACCTGTCCGGCCAGCATGCCGGCCTGGCCTGCAAGGACGGCATCTACCTCGGCCGCCGCCAGGTCCAGAAAACCAGCGCCGCCAACTGGGAAGGCGGTCGCCGCCTGCTGCTCAACCGCGCCGTGCAGGCTGCGGTCATCGAGAACGGCGCCGAGGTCATCCTCGGCGAAGGGCTGGCCTACGACCGCTGTTCGGTCGGCATCGTCACCAATATCGTGCCCGACGAAGAAGACCTGTCGCGCTGGGATGTCCAGCCGACCGGCGGCGAGTACTACACGACGCCGCGCTCGATCTACCGGACCCAGGTCGACGTCGTGCTGCCCAGCGGCCACGCCGTACTCAACGCCGAGGACGAGCTGGTCGCCGATTTCGCCGATTTGTGCGATGGCGAAGTGATTTTCTTCTCCTGCGATCCGGCCAACCCGGTGCTGGTCGCCCACCTGGCCGCCGGCAAGCGCGGCGTGACGACGGTCGACAACCGCATCGTGCTGCGTTCGGGCGCCAATGAAATCCGCCTCTGCCGCGTGGTGGATTCGCCGTACATCGGCAAGGCCAAGCAAGCCAAGAACATCGCCAACGTGCTGGCCGGCGTCGCCGCCGGCTGGGCCATGGGCCTCAGCCAGGAAGTGCTGACCACCGGCATCAAGACCATCGGCCTCGAACTGGCCGACCCGGCCGCCCTGCTGCCGCAGCGCGCCAGGAAATCGCCCGCGGCCAAAAAGCCGGCCACCCGGAAATAACAAGGAACCCAGCGTCATGGACGTTACCCGCATTCGTGCCCTGCGCGGCCCCAACCTGTGGAGCCGCCACACCGCGATCCAGGCCATCGTCACCTGCCAGGGTGCCGAGGTCGCTATCTCAGAACTCGCCGGTTTTGAAGCCCGCCTGCGCGAGCGCTTCCCGGAACTCGGCGATCTGATCCCGTCGGACCACCTCGATACCGTCTCGATGGCCCATGCCCTCGAATTCTGCGCCCTCGGCCTGCAGGCCCAGGCCGGCTGCCCCGTGACGTTCAGCCGGACGACGCAGACGGTCGATGCCGGCGTCTATCAGGTGGTTGTCGAATATTCCGAAGAAGACGTCGGCCGCCTCGCCTTCGAGCGCGCCGAACAGCTTTGCCAGTCGGCCATCGACGGCACGCCCTTCGATCTCGATGCGGTCCTCAAGGAACTGCGCGAACTCGACGAGGACATCCGTCTCGGCCCCTCGACCGGCGCCATCGTCTCGGCCGCCGTCGCCCGTGGCATCCCCTATCGCCGCCTGACCCAGGGCAGCCTCGTCCAGTTCGGCTGGGGCAGCAAGCAGAAGCGCATCCAGGCCGCCGAAACCAGCTTCACCAGCGCCATCGGCGAAGCCATCGCCCAGGACAAGGAACTGACCAAGAAGCTGCTGCACGCCTCCGGCGTTGCCGTGCCCTACGGCCGCCCGGTCGAAGACGAGGACGACGCTTGGGTCGCTGCCCAGGAAATCGGTCTGCCGGTCGTCGTCAAGCCGCAGGACGGCAATCAGGGCAAGGGCATTTCGGTCAACCTGACCAGCGAAGAACAGGTCCGCAAGGCCTACCGCGTCGCCATCGAATTCCGCGACGACATCATGGTCGAGCGCTTCCTGCCTGGCCACGACTGGCGCCTGCTGGTCATCGGCGACAAGCTGATCGCCGCCGCCCGACGTGACCCGCCGCTGGTCATCGGCGACGGCACGCACACCATTCGCCAGCTGGTCGACATCGTCAACAGCGACCCGCGTCGCTCCGACGGCCATGCCACCTCGCTGACCAAAATCCGTTTCGACGAAATCGCCCTCGCCCGCCTCGCCGAGCAGGGCTACACCGCCGATGCCGTGCCGCCGCGGGGCGTTCGCGTCGTGCTGCGCAATAACGCCAACCTGTCCACCGGCGGCACCGCCACCGATGTCACCGACGACGTCCATCCCGAGCTGGCTGCTGCCGCCGTCGCGGCGGCGCAGACCGTCGGGCTCGACATCGCCGGCATCGACGTCGTCTGCGACACCATGCACAAGTCGCTCGAAGACCAGGGTGGCGGCATCGTCGAAGTCAACGCCGCACCCGGCCTGCGCATGCACCTTGCCCCCTCCTTCGGCAAGGGCCGTGCGGTTGGCGAAGCCATCGTCGGCATGATGTTCCCGGATGGCGACAACGCCCGCATCCCGGTCGTCGCCATCGCCGGCACCAACGGCAAAACAACCACCAGCCGGCTGATCGGCCGCATCTTCGAAGCCAACGGCCTGCGCGTCGGCATGACCAGCACCGACGGCATCTACATCGAAGGCAAGCGCATCGACACCGGCGACTGTTCCGGCCCGCGCAGCGCCCGCAACGTGCTGATGCACCCCGACGTCGACGCCGCCGTCTTCGAAACCGCCCGTGGCGGCGTGCTGCGCGAGGGTCTCGGCTTCGACATGTGCGACGTCGCCGTGGTCACCAACATCGGCATCGGCGACCACCTCGGCCTCAACTACATCACCACTGTCGACGAACTGGCCGTGGTCAAGCGGGTCATCGTCGAGAACGTTTCACCGGCAGGCACCGCGGTACTCAATGCGACCGACCCGATCGTCGCTTCGATGGCCAACCACTGCCCCGGCGACGTCATCTTCTTTGCCCGCGACCGCAACCACCACGTGCTGGCCACGCACCGCGCCCAGGGCAAGCGGGTCGTCTATGTCGAGCGCGACGCGCTGATCTTCGGCGAAGGCCGCAAGAAACACCGCATCCCGCTGGCCAACGTACCGCTGACCCGCAACGGCACCATCGGCTTCCAGATCGAAAACGCCATGGCTGCAGCAGCCACTGGCTGGGCACTGGGATACGAGTGGCCGGTCATCGAAAACGCGCTGGCCAACTTCATCAGCGACGCGATGACTGCCCCCGGCCGCTTCAACGTCTTCGACTACAAGGGCGCCACGCTGATCGCCGACTACGGCCACAACCCGGACGCCATCCAGGCGCTGGTCAAGGCTATCGACAACATGCCGGCGGTCCGCCGCTCGGTGGTGATCAGCGGTGCCGGCGACCGGCGCGATGAGGACATCCGCCAGCAGACCGAAATCCTCGGCGATGCCTTCGATGATGTCATCCTTTACCAGGACGCCTGTCAGCGCGGCCGTGAGGACGGCGAGGTCATCGGCCTGCTCCGCGACGGCCTGGCCAACGCCCGGCGTGCCAAGCGCGTCGATGACATCACCGGCGAATTCAAGGCCATCGACATGGCGCTGGATCGGCTGCATCCGGGGGATCTTTGCCTGATTCTGATCGATCAGGTGGAGGAGGCGCTGGCGCATATCGGGAAGCGGATTGCGGAAGCTGGGTGAATCCGGCGCTCCGGATTGCGATGAGACAAGCCCGGTGATTGCCGGGTTTGTTGTTTTTGGTGGGGAAGCTTGTTGGTCTGAGGCAGTTTTGGCTTTTCTTAGGCCTTGTTTTCCGCCTTGAGGGCGTCTCACTTTCTTTTGCTTCGCCAAAAGAAAGTAAGCAAAGAAAAGGCGACCCCCGGGTCGGCGCCGGCTGCGCCGGTCCCTTGCGCTACTCGCCGCTGGCGGGGGCTGCGGAACTCGGCCCTACGGGCCTCAGACAGTCCTCGCCCTCTCTCCGCCAGCAGC
>Ga0075163_10001201_pt1 | contig 34566 bp, 25 predicted proteins | sample JI1023141ADNA_FD_71478 | JGI IMG/M metagenome (GOLD analysis project Ga0075163, IMG submission 71478) | Wastewater effluent complex algal communities from Wisconsin, to seasonally profile nutrient transformation and Carbon sequestration -... | ecosystem: Engineered > WWTP > Effluent > Algae...
GGCTCGCCCGACGGCATATTGATGAACGCGGCGCGAATGTCGAGCAGCTCGCGATAAAACGTCAGATAGTCGCCGCCCGTTCCGTGCGCATAGATGATGAGCGGCCAGCCCTCGGCCGGCATGTCGCCGTTGGGCACCGAGAGCGCAAAGCGCAGCGACTCGGTGCGCGTCGGAACCGGCAGCCCGTGGTCGTCCAGCTTGAGCGCGCCGCCGCTGTTGAAATAGGGCGGATCGCCGACCTGGAAGTTCGGCGCGTCATACGTGCCGGTAAACACGCTGCACAGCCCGTCGTGATCGCGCAGATACTTGAAGTTCTGCGGCGTCGGCGCCGCGGCGTTCGCATACACCGACTCGCGCAGCTGCGACATGATCCCCGTCGCCTTCTGCGTCGTAAACACCGTCGCACCAACGATCTCGCTGGCCCGCTCCTGCATGGCCGGCGTCGCCAGAAACGCGCGCAGCGGCGCATAGGCCGCCCACGCTGTGCGGTACGGCTCGTCGGACGGCTGCGCAGCGGCCAGGAGCCGCTCCAGCTCCGGATCGCGCTTCACCGACTCGCCCATCTGCCCGCGCAGCTTGCTGGTGAGCAGCGCCGCATACGTCGTCCCCTGCCGCAGCGGCAGCCCGGGCACCGGCCGCAGCGACAGCCAGTTCGGCCCGATGAAGTTGCCCGCTTCGCCGTGGAACTTAATCAGCATCGGCGCTGGCTGCCCATACGTCGGCGAGCCCGGCGTCACATCCACGACGTAGGCGCTCGCATCCGCCGCCAGACTCGCTGCCCCATCCTTCGGCAGCGACCCCGCATCCAGCGTCGCCGAAAAGCGGAAATAGATGCCCGCGCTCGGCCCCGCCGCCGTCAGCTGCCCGTCGAGAAGATCCACGTACTGGCCCGGCAGCCCTGGGGTCCGCGGCACCCGCGACAGGTCATAGCCCGCGACTCCGCCGGCCCTGCTCGCCTTCTGTGGACGCGCATCGCTCGGGAACGGAAACGCGAAAAAGTCGGTGTCCGCCGTGTCGAGGCTGCCCTTGGGCAGGACGTGCAGGGCGGTCATGCTGCCTCCGTCGCAGCCAAGCCAGAGCGCAGCAAGCGCGGACATCAGACGGTATGGAAGGGCGGGCCTCATGGACGGGCAACATAGCGAAAGCCACGGCAGCCAGAAACAATTTCGTCCGGCCCCTCGGACGCCGCCCGGATTCCGGACAGTACCGCGAGTCTGATTCTGAGCTCTCCGTCGAGAGGATGGCTCTGCGGCCTGGCATGGCGGCTGCTTTGTCGCCTCGCAGACCCAATCTCGGAGAACCTCGTGAAGCACCTCGTTTTTTCAGTCGCACTGATCGGCGCGCTGACCAGCGCAGGGGGCTGTGCCCCTTCCCCACCGACGGCAACCCCCATCGATGGTCCGCACTATCTGGCCGAGCGCATGGTGGCCACCGACGCGCTTTCCCGTGCGTACGGGGACGTGAAGCTGAGATCCCATCCGCAGCTCGGCACCCTGGCATCGCTTGAGTTTGCGCAGCCCCCACCGGTGAAGCCGCCACGCTCGGTTGCGCTCAGCACGGCGGTGCGCGACATCTGCCTGCGCTATCGGGCGCTGTTCGGCGTCGCGGGCACAGACACGCTCGACTACGACGACAGCACCACCGACACCCTCGGTCTGCGCCACATCTCCTATGTCCAGCAGCACGCCGGAGTCACGGTCTGGGGCAGCCGCATCGTCGCCCACCTGCGCAATGAAGCGGGCACCATGCACCTCGTCCGGCTGCACGGCCACCTCTTCCCCCTGCCCATGCTGACCGCGACCTCGGCGCAGCCCGCGCTCTCCGCCGAGGCTGCCAGGCAGCAGGCGCTGGCGGCAGCCCGGCTTCGCGTTCCCGCCTCCAGCCTCTCCGGCCGGACCCCGGCGCTCTTCTACCTGCCCGCAGACAGCGAGCTCTTTCTGGTCTATCGCGTCGAGGTCTACGGCCAGTCCGGTAGCCAGCCGGTCCGCTGGGCCTACTTCATCGACGCCCAGGATGGAACCGTGCGCCTCGTCGAGGATCTGGTCGCGCACATCGATGTCACCATACCCGCGCAGGGCCAGGGCCGCGGCGCGCTCGGCACGAGCTATGCGCTCTCCATCAGCCAGCGCGGCGAGACCTACTATCTTCAGGATCCGACGCGCGGCGACCAGCGCACCAGCGCCGTATCACCCCTCGAAAAGATTCCCGGCAGGACCGTCAGCAGCGACTCGCCGGATCGCTGGGACGAAGCTCCGGATGGCGGTCCCGATGTCGCCGGCCTCGCGGTCGAGGTCCACGCGCATCTGGCCGCTCTGTGGGACTACTTCGCCACCCACCACGGCCGCTTTGGCTGGGATGGCGGCGGCCACGGGCTGGTCGCGGTGGTGCACCTGGGTGAGCGCGAAAATCTGGCTCTGTTTGACGGCGAGCGCGTGCTGTTCGGCGATGGCGATGGCCGCGACTACGCGCCTCTGGGCGCGGCGTTCGATGTGGTGGCGCACGAGTATGTGCACGCCGTCACGCGCGCCAGCGCTGACCTGGCCGGCAGCGGCGAGAGTGGAGCGCTGGCCGAAGGCTTCGCGGATCTCATGGCGTGCCTCATCGAACAGAGCGTGCGCCCCCAGGCCGCCAACTGGACCATCGGCGAAGAGATCTTCCATCCCGGCGGCCATCCCGGCGCCCTGGCCGACCTGGCTGAGCCGCGCAATGTTGGACAGGCTTCAAATTTTGGCGACTACATCTCGGATGACGGCTTCATGCCCAACGCTGAGAGCAGTCGCGCGCATCGCAACGGCGGCATCCTCGCTCACGCCGGCTATCTGGCAGCCCAGACAATCGGCTGCGAGCGCACGGCGGCCATCGTCTATCGGGCGCTTACCACCTACCTGCTCCGCTATGCCGGATTTGCCGACGCCGCAGATGCGCTCATCGCGGCCAGCACCGATCTTTACGGCGAGGCCACTGCCCTGCACGCCAGCCTGGCCGCCGTGGGGCTGTGAGCCTATGCCAGGATCAGCCCCAGGACGCGCGCCACCCCATCGGCCAGATCCGGACGCAGCTCCGCCGGCAGCTCGCTCAGGCCGCGGCCCAGCGTGGCCAGCGTCTCATCGATCAGGCGCTCGCTGCCGGCTGTCCACAACAGGGCGATCTCGGCCGTGCCGAACGCGCGCTCATCAATGCGGGCCTTCAGCGCTGCGCGCACCCGGGCCGCGACCGCCGGCCGAATGGTCCGCGTGGCGCCCTCGCCCATCGCAGCCTGATACAGCGCGGGCAGATCGCGTCGCGCCAGCGGCACCAGCACCGGAGGCCGTTCGAGCAAAAGGTTTGCGATCATGGTGCCCAGGATGTCGCTGAGCTGCACTTCGCGCGCGCCTGGAACCGTCTTTTCAAGCAGCGTCGGCAGGCTCTCGCGCCGCAGGCCAAGACCCGTGGTCAGGAACTTGCTCAGCGACGAAAGCTCCGAGACCAGCGCCGCTGCGATCCCGAGCTCGCGCAGGCTCATGAACGGGCGCATGGTCGGCGCCACGGCCAGCCCCAGCGGCTGCCCACCCGCCTGCGTCGCATCCAGGAAGCCGCTGTAGAGCGGCCGCACGAGCAGCAGCCCGCGCAGCGGCTCGCCCAGGCGCGGCGACAGGAGCGACGCCGGATCCTCCCGCGGAATCAGCGAGGTGAGGGCGCCCTCGCCCGGCTCGGGGGGCACCGGGCTCGCGATGTTGAGATTGCTCTCGACGAGGAGCAGCGCCAGCTTGCGCAGCTGCACGGTCAGGCTGTAGCCGAGCCGGAACAGATAGAGCAGCGAGACCTCACGCAGCTGCTGCGCCGCCTGCTCGACATTGACCACGACCTGCGGGGCCTGGCCGCTGCTGCGAACCCCCTGCGGAAGGAGGCGAAATTCGAGACCCAGCGAGAGATATCCAGCCGTGCGCCGCAGCACCTGACGGGCGCCCTCGGCATCCCCGAGCTCGACGCGATCGGCCGACATGGCCCGGTTGGCGAGCAGCAGGAGGTGCTGAAGCAGCGTCGCCTGCTCGGAAGGGGGAAGGTGGGCGGCGGCGCGGGTGAAGGTGCAGTCGGTATCGTCCAGGCCCGGCAGCCGCCGCGGCGTGAGCGCCTTGTCTTCCGGGGCCGCTGCCACGGAGAGCGGCGACTGGCGCAGCTCCGACGGTGGCGGCGGCGCTGTGGGGTCGATGAGCAGGTAGACCTTGAGCGCCTCGTAGTGCTCGATGTAGCCGAGATCGGCCATGCGCCCGCTGCGGAAGCGGTACGCCTGCTCCTCGGTCTCGGTGCCGACATCCCAGAGCGCGCTCTGGATGAGGCTGCGCGCCAGCTCCAGATCTCCGCGATAAAGGGTCTCCAAAAAGCGCTGAATCAGCGCTCCGCGATCGGCGTCACCGTCGGGATCCGGAAGGATATCAATCTGATAGAACGTGTCCGGAGTGGAAAAATAGAAGCCCTCGGGCTCATCCGGAGGGGGCGGCTCTTCTTCGCCCAGCTCGTAGACGCGCATGCGCAGCCCGAGAAAGCTCGTGAGCAGCTCGGCATCGAGCCGCCGCATGTGCGCCACCAGCTTCTGCGGCCCGAGCCGGCACAGGGACTCTAGCCACGGGAAGAAGCGCTCGGGCGACACCCGATCGCGCTCCCAGGCATCCATGTCGAGGAACGCCTGGAGCTGCTCGGTCGAGACCATGCCCAGCAGATCGGTCGCATCGTCCAGCCCGAGCGCCTTGATGAACAAGAAGAGCGGCTGCGCCGGCGTGGCGCGCACCAGCTTGAGCGCATCGGGGCGCTCCATCAGGCGGTCGAGGATCTGGCGTGGCCGGGTGCCGGCGCTCAGCCACTCGATGGATGCCGGCGCTGGCGGCGCAGCTGCCGCCGTCACGGGCGGCACCACCGAGAGAACGGGACGAGTCGGAGGATCGTGATCGGTGCCATCCCCGCCGCCTTTTTTGCGAACGGATCGACCCGGAGGACGTGAGCTTTTGCTGGCCATTTCAGTATCAGTAGCGGACAGAGGCGCGAATATCGCGAATGGTGTCGTCGAGCGTCTCGGCGGGATCGCGCGTCACAAAGCCCAGCTCGCGCTTGGCCAGCGACGAGTCGCAGTACCAGTACACCTGCCCCATCTCAAACGATATGCGATCGATCGGCGAGCTGGTGCCGCGGTGCTTGTAGACGTTGTCGATGGCGCTCACCGTGCGCGAGAGGATGCTGTTCCAGCTTGCCGGCAGTCGCAGCCAGGGGCCTTCGACCTTGGAGACGCGGCTGAGGCGGCCGAAGAACTCGCGGAAGGTCCAGTTGGGTCCGCCGAGAAGGTAGCGACCGCCGGGGCGGCCCTTGCTCATGGCGGCCACGCAGGCGTCGGCCGCGTCGCGGACGTCCACGAACGAGAGCCCGCCCGAGGGGATGACCGGCACCTCGCCGCACAGAAACTTGCGCACATCCTCGGTCGACGAGCCGCGGCGGTCGCCGGGCCCAAGCAGCAGGCTGGGATTTACGCACACGATCTCCAGGCCCAGGCGCGGCCCAAGCTCCAGCGCCAGCTTTTCCTGATAGATCTTCGAGAGGTAGTAGGGCCAGTTGCCGCACAGATCCACCGGATAGGGGGACTTCTCGTCGGGAACTGGCTCGGGCTCTTTGGCGATGGCGATGGTGCCCGAGGTGCTGGCGATGAGCACCCGCCGCACGCCGGCCTTGGCCGCAGCCTGGAGCAGGCGGCGGGTTCCTTCGACGTGCAGGCGCATCATCTCGTGCCCTTTGCGGGGGTCGCGCGAGACCATGCCGGCCAGGTGGTAGACTTCCTTACAGCCGTCGAGGGCCAGCATCAGCTCGTCGGTGGGCGCGGCTCCGTCGGGACCGTCGAGGATATCGCCCTGGTAGACCGAGGCGCCGAGCTCGGCCAGCTCTGGGGTCGCCTGCCGGCACAGCACGCGCACCGAGCGGCCGTCTGCGCGCAGGGCCCGCACAAGGTGCTCGCCGAGGAAGCCGGTGCCGCCGGTGACCAGCACGGGACCGCGGGGGATCTTGAGCTCTGCCATGGATCAGCCCTCCTCCGAGCTGGCGCCGTCGACGAATGCGGGCACCGGGGTGTCGCGGTCTGGCCCCGGCGGAGCCATGCGGCGCACCGAGCGCTCGACCAGGCGCGTCGCTTCGCGGTTCTGTTCGTTGCGCGGCACCTTGCTCGCTGCCTGGCGCAGCGCCTCAAACGAGAGCAGCGGGCCGATGTGGGCGCTGATCTTGGTCTGCTGCGGCAAGAGCTGCCCCTTGGGCATCGCGTCGTGGGTTCCTTCCAGGTACATGGGCAGGACGTCGATCTTGTGATGCAAGGCGAGGTATCCGATAGAGGACTTGAACGGCTGCATGATGCCGTTCGGGCTGCGCGTGCCCTCGGGGAAGATGAGCAGCACATGCCCCTGCTCGATGACGCGGGCGGCCAGCCGCAGCGACTCGCGCAGGCTGCCGTGGCGCTCCATCGGCACCAGGTTCGTGAAGTTTTCGAAGTAGACGCGCTTGAGCGGATCGTCGAAGAAGTAGTCCTTGGCGGCCAACGCGACCAGGCGGTCGCCCCAGTCGCCAAGCGCATGCTTGACCAGGCCCATGTCGAGGTGGCTGGCGTGGTTGGCAGCGACGATGAAGCGGCTGTTCTGGGGCAGGTAGGCGCGGCCGGTGACGCGGGTGCTGAACAGCCGCTCGTAGATCGCGCGCTGACCAGCGTTGAGGCCGCGGTTGCCGAGGTTGACCAGCCAGTCGGGGAGGATGATGCGGTCGCTGGTGCTCTCGACGCGGACCGTGGCCTTGCGACCGGCGCGTCGGCTGTCGCGCGTCGGTGCCGTCGCCTTGAGATCGCGGCGGCGGATGCCCCACGAAGAGATGTGGTGGCGCAGGTCGGCGACGCTGGAGATGCTCGACAGATCGATGTTGTCGGGCAGGTTGACGCCGGCTGCTTCGAGTCCGGCCGCGAGCTCGGCAAACGACAGCGAGTCGAGACCGAGCTCGGACAGCGTCGCTGCATCCGTGACTTCCGCGACCGGCTTGGAGGTCACCTCGGCCAGCAGGTTCAGCAGCCAGTCGGTGGGAGCGGCGCCGCCAGTGGCCAGGCTGGTCTGCTGCGCCGACTGGGCCTGCCGGCGCACGCGCTCCAGGCGCCGCAGCTCTTCGACCACCAGCTTGCGCTTGACCTTGCGGGTCGCGGTCTTGGGCAGCTCGATATCGGTGAGGTGCAGGATCTTGACGCGCTTGGGCAGCGGCAGCTTCGAGGACACCTCGCGGAAGTGCTCGCGCAGCTTGTCGCGCACCGCCTCGCGGCTCAGGCCCTGCGCTTCGGCGTGATCGTAGGCAGGCACGGCCAGACAGGCGACGGACTCGCCCTTGTCCTCGGGCCCGGGGTTCTCTTTGAGGGCCGAGTCGGGCAGACCGACGATCGAGAGCTCCTTGACGAACGGCGACTCGCGATAGCGGTCCTCAAGCTCGTCGGGGTAGACGTTCTCGCCGTTGAGGCCGATGATGACCTCTTTTTTGCGACCGACGATGAAGAGGCGCCCCTTTTCGTCGATGCGGCCGAGGTCGCCGGTGTGGAGGTAGCCGTTCTTGAGCGTCTCGGCGGTGAGCGCAGGGTCGTTGTAGTAGCCGAGCATGACGTTGGGGCCCGAGGCGATGACCTCGCCGACGCCGTTGGCATCGGGCTCGTGGATGCGCAGGTCGATGCCGGTGAGCGGATCGCCGACGCTGCCCAGGGCCAGGACCTGACCGGGCCGGGTGACGGTCAGCACCGGCGCCGACTCGGTCATGCCGTAGCCTTCGTAGAGGTTGAAGCCGAGGCCGCGGAACTGCTCCATGGTCTCGGCGGGCAGGGCCGAGCCGCCGCTGATCATCAGGCGCAGCTTGCCGCCGAGCCGACGGTGCAGCGGATAAAACAGGAGTCGCGGCAGGTTGGGATCGAAGCCAAAGAGCTTTTGCATGCGCTCGCGCACATCGCGCAAGGCCGACAGCGCCAGATCGAGGATGCGCAGCACCCACGGCGACGCCGACGCCGAAAGGCGATCGGTGAGCTGCTTGGTCATGCGGCGGTAGAGCAGCTGATAGAGCGCCGGCACGCCGACCATGCCGGTGACGTGCGACGAGCGGAAGGCCTCGTTCAGCGAATCGGCATTGATCTCGGGCAGATAGGTGATCTGGGCGCCGCGCATGAGCGGCATCAGCATGCCGGCCGTGAACTCAAAGGTGTGGTGCAGCGGCAGAACCGACAGCAGGCCGTCGTGCTGATCGAGGTCGAAGACCGCCCCGAGCTTGCTCAGCAGCGACGTGAAGTTGCGGTGCGAGAGCATGACGCCCTTTGGACGCCCGGTCGTGCCCGACGTGAAGATGAGCGAGGCCATCTCGTCGGCGCGGCCGGTGATCTGGAGCGGCGGCAGCGGCGGCAGCGTGGCCTGCGAGAAGAGGCCGGTCCAGGCGACGAGATCGGTGAGGCCAAGGACCTTGACCTGGGGCAGCTCGTCGAGCAGGGCCTGACGGACAGCGAGGCGCTCCTGCACCTTGTCGGAGACCACGGCGGCGAACAGCTCGCCGAAGCGGGCGATGTTGAGCACCTCGTCGAGGGCCGCTTCGCGATCAACGGGCACGGCAACGCCGCCGGCCTTGAGGATGCCGAAGTAGGTGATCGCCCACTCGGGACGGTTCTCGCTGAGCAGCATGACCTTGCCGCCGACGGGAAGTCCAAGGCGTCGCAGCGTTGTGGCGACATGGCTGGCGCGCTTTTGCAGGTCGCGATACGTGTAGCGCTGGCCGTGGCCGACCGGCTCGCCCTCGTCGCCCACGGGCGGCAGCATGCGCATGGCGGTGCGGCTGCGATAGGCCTTGGCCGCCGCCTCCAGCATCTCGATGAGGTCGCGGTAGGTGTAGACGGTCTTGGGTCGCGCCTGAAACTCCTCGTCCAGCGACGGAAAGATCCATTTTTCCAGGCCGGGCAGGTGGACCTTGAGGAAGTAGTCGCGCCACTCGATGGCGTCGGGCGTCCACATGAGCTGCGTGCGGTCGTGCGGCGTCAGGCTGGCGAACAGGGCGCGCGTGTGATCGCAGCGGAAGATCGGCGTGTTGTCGTAGACAAACGGCATGAACAGGTCGAAGACGCCCTCGCCTTGCTTGGCGAGCTGAGCGGTGTCGTCGAGCTTCTGTCGGGCGCGCTCGCCCAGGGCGGTCAGGCGGGGCATGCCCCAGATCTGGTCGAGGGTCTCGCCGATGAGCTTGCTGGCGCCAGCGGCGAGGCCGCGCACCAGCGGCAGGCTGGCGTTCTGGTAGCGCGTCTTGCTGACGGGAAAAGACTCCATGCGAGCGCGCACGCGGTGGAGCAGCGCGTCGCCGCCGCTGCTGTTTTCGGCCTTTTCGCGGAAGTGGCGGCGGCGGTAGAGGCCGGTGAGCTCGACGGAGCGCGGCATCCGGAAGGGGCTGCTGTCGCTGCTGCCGAGGTGGTAGATGAGCTTGTGCTCGTCCCGAATGGTGGCAGCGACGGCAGCGATGAGCGCCGAAGCGACCATGTCGACGGGGATGAGATCGAGGATGGTGTCCTTGTTGGCCGGAACCTGGAGGTGCCCCTTGAGGACCATGAACACCAGCGGAGCCGTGGTGTTGAAGCCCTCGTTCCAGCCCGGAAATGGGTAGCTGACCGCCGATTCGACAATGGCCGGCCGCACGATGCTGACCTTGACCGGGGCCCCGCCGTCCTTGCCGGATGCGGCGAGAGCGCAGAGCTGATCGCCGATCGACTTGGTGAAGGTGTAGGTGTTGGTCCAGCCCCAGTGCTGGGCGCGCTCCATGCCCAGCTCGGTCAGTCGCTCGGCGGTCCAGGTCTTGCGCTCTCGCTGGACCGCGGCCTTGAGGTGCTTTTCGTCGTCGGGATCGCGACCCTCTTCGCGCAGGCGGTCGGCGCCTTTGTCGCGAAACATGGCGACGTGGGCGCGATCTTCGGCGCGGCGCCGCGTCTCTTCGATGAGGCGCTCGCAGTCCGCGAGCTCGGCCATGGGATCGAAGTCGCCGTCGCGCAGTGCCGAGCCGGCGCTGGGGCTGCGCGAGTGGCCGGGGCGGCGGGGAAAGTAGCCGAGGATTGGCTCGTCTTCCCAGACCTCGCCTTCGCGGCGGCCGGCCACGAAGCAGGTCGAGACGTGGACGATGCGGGCGCCGGTCTTGCGCGCCAGCTCGACGACGTAGCGAACGCCGTGGACGTTGATGCGCAGTGCCGATTCCAGCGACGGGTTGAACGACACCAGACCGGCGCAGTTGATGATGACATCGAGCGGACCATCCGCGGTCAGCTGCGCAACATCGGCGTCGGAGAGGCCGACCTGCGGGCGCGAGACGTCGCCGCCGACCGGGGTCACCTTTTCGCGCAGATAGCTCGCGGTGGCGTCGCCGAAGCGCTGCCACACCGGATCAAAAGGACGCGAGCGGGCGATCTTTTGGAAAAAGCGCGTCTCGGCGGTGTAGCCAGAGCCGGGTCGCACCAGGGCGAACAGCTTGCCGAGCGTCGGGTACTTGCAGAGCAGCATCGACATCGCCACTTTGCCGACGAAGCCGGTGCCGCCAATGAATAGGATGCGCTTGCCGGCGAGCGTCTCTCCAACGTCAATCAGAGGCAGCTGCGGGGCCAGCTGCTGCGAGGCTGGCTGCGCCTGCAAGGAGTGCGTGGAGGCCGTCGGGGGCACGGGCGTTTCGTTCTGCGTCATCGCGGGCGAGAGTGTAGTCAGGCAGGCCCCTCACCACAAGCGACAAGCCAGGGTACTGGCCCTGGTACTGGTTGCGCTGCTGGCCCTCGTGGTGCGGTCGACGGGGGTGGCGGCCCGGTCGGTGCGTGTGGCGGTCCGGCCGTCAGCGCCCCTAGCGTGGGGACGACTTGGCCTCTTGACCGACGGTCAGCTCGGCGAGGGCGCGCTCGGCGGCGGCCTGCTCGGCGGCACGCTTGGAGCGGCCGGTGGCCTGGGCGAGCAGCTGGTCTTCGAGATACACCGCCACTTCGAAGACCTTCTCGTGCTCGGGCCCGGCGGTCGAGATGACCTCGTAGCGCGGTCTGGCCTGCCGGTGGCGCTGCAAGTAGTCCTGAAGCGTCGATTTCTGGTCGGGAACACCGCTGCTCTGCACGCGCTCCAGGGTGCCGGCCAGCAAGCGGCGGGCAACGGCCAGGCAGACCGCAAAGCCGCTGTCGAGGTACAGGGCGCCGAACATCGCCTCGTAGGCATCGGCGAGCAGCGACGGCTTTTGCCGGCCCCCGCTCTGCTCTTCGCCGCGGCCGAGCAGCAGCCACTGCCCCAGATCGATGCTGCGCGCCAGCTCGCAGAGCGAGGGCTCGCTGACCACCTGGGAGCGCACGAGCGACATGTAGCCTTCGCTGGCCGTCGGGCACGCCTCCATGAGCAGGTGCGTCACCATGAGCCCGAGGACCGAGTCGCCGAGAAACTCGAGGCGCTCGTTGTGGGTCAGGGCAGCTGCGCCCCCGCCGCGGCCGGCGACCTCGTTGACGTAGCTCTTGTGCGTGACCGCAGTGGCGAGCAGCTGGCGGTCGCCAAAGGTGTGGCCAAGGTGCCCCTCAAGAGCTGCGTACTCGTCGAGCGCGGGGGCGGAGAGCGCGGAGGCAGACACGGGCGCAATCTAGCACAGACCCATGGTAGATTGCCTTGCTTAACGAGCGCGGGGGATGAGCGGACTGATGGCAGCTGGCGGCGGCGATGTGGACGGGATCCTGGGGCCACTGTGTGCGCTCGGCAGCTCGATCACGTGGGCGTTTGCGTCGGCGGTCTACGCGCAGACCGCGGGGCGGATCGGGGCGCTCAAGACCAACCTCTTGCGGTCGCTGCTCGTGGTTCCACTGTTCTTGATCAGCGCGACGCTCGTCCACGGGGCGGGCTCGTTTGCGCAGGTGGCGTCGTGGCGGCTGGGGTGGCTGGGGCTCTCGGCCCTGTGCTCGTACGGGGTCGGGGATCTGCTGTTCTATCTTGCCGCGCTGCGGCTGGGCACACCGACGGCGCTGGCGATCGCATCGATCTATCCGATCTGGGCCACGGTGGGCGGGGCGCTGACGCTGGGCGAGTCGGTGGGGCCGGCGCGCGTGGCCGGGACGCTGCTGTGCATCCTGGGCGTGGTGTGGCTGGTGCTACAGCAGGGCGGCCGCCACGTGGGCCCGGAAAAGGCGGGCGGCGAGGCGGGCGGCGAGCTGGGTGCTCAGGCGGGCGGGCGTCCGTGGCGGAGCGGGCTCGTGCTGGCGCTCCTGACGTCGGTGTGCTGGGCGGGCAATACCTACTCGATCCGGCGCGGCGCCATCGGACTGCCGTTTCTGGTGGCCAACGCAGTGCGTTATCTGATTGCGGTTGGCTTTCTGGGCACCGGGTACTTTTTGGGGCGGCGGCAGGCGGGGGCGAAGGCGGCCGCGAGCCCGGCCGGGACGCTGCCGCGGAGCTTCCTCATCACCGCGGTGATCGAGGCCTACGGCGGCAGCTCGATCTTTGTGTATGGGCTGTCGCACAGCGAGCTCAGCGTGGGCGCACCGCTTTCGTCGCTGGCGCCGCTGTTCGCGGTGCCCATCGGGCTCTTGCTGGGGACGGAGCGGCTGAGCGTGCGACGGCTGGCAGCCATTGTGCTGACCGTCGCTGGGGTGGTTCTGCTGGTGCGGTAGAGGGGGGGCTAACCGAGGCCCATGGCTTCGAGCTGGGCCTCGCTGAGGCCGAAGAAGTGGCCAGCCTCGTGGGCGAGGGTGACGCGGATCTCCTGCTCGACATCTTCGGGGCTGTAGGCCAGGCGCTCGATGTTGCGCTGGAAGATGTGGATGGTCTCCAGGCTGGGGCTGCCGCCGACGGCCACGCGCTCGCTGTGGGGAATGCCGGCAAACAGACCGAGGATGCGCGGATCGGTGCCGTCCTCGACCATCTGCTCCGACGGGTAGTCCGACGCGAGCACCGGCACGTTGCCGAGCAGCTTGCGCAGCTCATCGGGCATGTCGTCGATCGCCTCGGCGCAGACCTCCTGAAAGCGCTGCTCGTCCAGGCCCCAGGGCGGCCGATCCTCGCGCAGATCCACGAGGCGCAGCTTGCGGAAGTAGCTGATCATCTGCTCGCGATTGCCGCGCTGCTCGGCGCACATCCCCAGACCATGCAGGGCATCGCCGTTTTCCGGCTCGTGCTCGATGGCGTGCTGGAAGTGCTCCACGGCCTCATCGAGCTCCTCCAGGTCCAGGAACAGCCGGCCGGCGCGGATGTGGTAGCGCACATCCGGCAGATCGACATCCGGCAGCTGGCGCAAGGTGCCCTTGGCCGCCCGCTCGCGCCCCAGGTTGATCTCGGCCTCGGCCTGAAGCAGCAGCGCGTCGAGAAACTCCTCTTCCTCTTCGGCAATCTCCTGCGCCCGCTGGCACAGCGACAGGCCCTTCTCGTCCTCGCCGAGCTCCCAGATGTAGAGCTCCGCGGCCGAGAGCAGCGGCTCGACATACTCGGGATCGAGCTCGCTCGCCTGCTCGTAGCGGCTGAGCGCCGCCTCGACATCGCCCTCCAGGCTGTCGATCATGCCCAGCAGCACCATGGCCTCGGGCGTGTCCGGGTAGCGCTTGAGCAGGTCCAGACCCAGCTCTTTGGCCTGATCCAGGGCGCCGCTGTCGCCGCCGCCCCAGCGATCGATGAGCTGCCAGCCGCGCTCAAGCTCGGCGCCGAGCTTCTCCAGCTCCTCGTCGCCCGGAAGCCACGACTCTGGGTTGCCCAGGCCGCCCAGGTTCAGGTCGCCCAGGCCCACTTCGGCCTCGCCGGCCAGAAAGCCCTTCTTTTTCTGACCGTTTTGGCCGTTCTGGCCATTGCCATTGCCCTGGGACGCCCCACCCTGCCCACCTGAATTCGACGACCCACTGCCGCCGGGACCGCGCTTGTTGCCCATGCTCTCCTCGCTTGATCGGGGGCCCATCATGCGCAGAACGCCAGGCCCCTGACAAGCACAAGCCACACCCCCTTACCTGGCCCACAGGATACAATGGCAGGACACATCTATAAGACCCATGGGCTGCCCTTGACGTAAGATGCGCTTTGGCGTCTCATAGAATTGCCGTGTGCTATCGACAATGAGCCTTCAACCCCCGCGTTTCGGCGTAGTTACCTCAGCTTGCAGGCCCCGGTCAGCTGTGCTCTGGTCGTCACGTGGTTTTGGAGCGGCTCTGCCATCGCTACGGCCCCTGACGGGAAGCCTGCTTCCGACGGTGCGTGATCTATGTCGATAACAGCCACCTCGGTAAACCGGGTCTGTCCGGTCTGCAAGGAGTCCTACCCGTTTCAGACGCAGCACATCTGCGCGCAGGCCGGCGCCCAGCCCCCCGAGGAGGCGCCGCGCGCCCCCGCCGACCCGCTGGTGGGCGCCGTGCTCGGCGAGCGCTACCAGATTACGAACTTCCTTTCGAGCGGCGGCATGGGCGTGGTCTACAAGGGCCGCCACGTCGTCCTCGACAAGCCCGTGGCCATCAAGCTCCTGCGCGAGTCGCAGGATCCGGTGGCGCAGCAGCGCTTTCTGCTGGAGGCCAAGTCGGCCTGCCACATCGGCCACGAGCACATCGTCGACATCACCGACTTCGGCGTGCTCGAAGACGGCCGCCCCTATCTGGTCATGGAGTTTCTGCAGGGGCAGTCGCTCGAGACGCTGCTGGCGCAGAAGGGCGCGATCCCCGGCAACCGCGTCTGCCGCATCGGCGAGCAGATCGCGCGCGGCCTCCAGGCCGTCCACGAAAAGGGCATCCTCCACCGCGACCTCAAGCCCGGCAACATCTTCCTGCTCGACCGTCAGAAGCGCGACTTCGTCAAGATCCTCGACTTCGGCATCGCCAAGGTGATGGCCGGCACGCGCGAGACGCTGAGCGAGGGCAAAGAGGTCAAGCAGCTGGTCAACATGCGCCAGACCACGCAGGGCACGGTTCTCGGCACGCCCGAGTATCTGTCGCCCGAGCAGGCGGCCGGCGAAGCCATCGATTCCCGCGTCGACATCTACGCGCTCGGCTGCATCCTCTACGAGATGGTGACCGGCGACGTGCCGTTCCGTGGCAACGGACCCATGTCGACGCTGATGAAGCACCTGACCGAGAACGTGGTGCCGCCGCGCAGCCGCCGGCCGGATCTCACGATTCCCGATTCGCTGGAAAAGATCGTCCTCAAGGCCATGGCGCGCGACAAGAACGATCGCTATGCCACGATGGAGGAGCTGGCCAACGCCCTCCAGAACGAGGTCGAGCAGACGCCGACGTATCAGGGCGATGTGTCGTCGCCGGCCATGGCCATTCCGGGGCGCAGTCAGTCGGGCGCCATGGTGCCGCTGGCCTATGCCCCGACAACCATGGCCGATACCGTGAAGCGGCCCCCGGTGACCGGGCTCATTTCGGCAAGGCCGAACATCGTGCGCATCGGCATCGCCGCCGGTCTGGCGCTGGTCATCGCCATCGGCCTGATTGTCGGGCTGAGCATGCGCGCCCAGTCGCGACGGCAGCGCGAGCTCATCCAGCAGCAGCTGGAGCAGCAGCTGGCCAACATGCCGCCGCCGCTGCCGGCAGCGACGCCCGACATGGCGCCGCCCACCGTCAAGGCGCTGCCCGAAGAGCAGCCCGGACCCAGGCCCGGCGCCCACCCCAAGGGCCCCGACTCGCAGGTGGGCAAGACCAAGCCCGGCAAGACAAAGAACGGCAAGCCCAAGGCCGGCAAGCCAGTCACCTTTTAACCACTCCGCCCGAAGCTCTTGAAGAAAAGCGCTCGGCGCCAGACCGGGCAACTGTCGCCCTATTGTCAAAAAATGTGTTCTAGAATGGTTTTGTGCTCGGCATCTTCTTTCTTTTGGTATGGGTCACGGTCATCGCGGCGCTGACCAGCCACGATCGCGCCAGCCGAGCGCGCCTGCTTCTGCCGGGTCAGGTCGACGACGAGTTCAAGGGCGCGCTGATGCGCCACGACCACGCGCAGCTGGCCCGCTACTACCGCATCGTGCTCAGCCGCAGCCTGCCGTCGCGCGACGAGCAGCTCATCCGCATAAACCTCGCCTGCGCCCTGAACGGACTCGGCGACCACACCGAGGCGCTGGAGGAGCTCGACCGCGTCTCGCTGAGCGAGCTCCAGCCGTCCGAGGTCGCCCTGTGGCTGAACAACCGCGCCTACACGCTCGCGTTTCTCGGCCGCGCCGATGATGCCCTGGACAACCTGACCGATGCCGACGAGCTCATGGCCGGCGACGACACGCTCAGCCGCGACCCGCTCTTGGCCGCCTGCATCAGCGGCACGCGCGGCATCGCCTACTACAACAAGGGCGACCTCGATGCCGCTGAAAAGGCGCTGCTTTTGGCGCTGCGCCAGGAAGAGGACGGCGTCGCCATGCAGTTCGATCCCGAGTGGCAGGTCGACCCGGCGCGCACGGCCGAGCGCTGGTTCTGGCTGGGCGAGATTGCCCGCACGCGCAGCGATTTGGCCGAGGCGCGGCGCCGCTATGAGCGCGCCTCGGCGCACTCGGTCACCGAGTTTGGCATCCGCGCCAAAAAGAGCCTGACGGCCCTGCTTGAGCCCGCCAGCGCCCCCCGCGGCATCCTGCCCGCCGCCGCCCCCAAGCCCGTAAAGTCATCGGCCTAGCCGTCCCGGCCCTGCGTCTGTGCTAGGCTGCGCCGCATCGCATGGAGCCGCTGACCCTCTTTGCTGAGCAGGCGCTGCTGCCCGGTGGCTGGCAGCGCGATGTCCGCCTGGCCATCGGCGCCAACGGCCACTTCGTCGCGGTGACGCCCGGCGGCCGCTCCGACCAGGCGCAGCGGCTGGCGGGGCCGGTGCTGCCCGGCATGACCAACCTGCACTCGCACGCGTTTCAGCGCGCCATGGCCGGGCTGGCCGAGCGCGCCGGCGCAGACCCGAGCGCCCAGAGCGACAACTTCTGGACCTGGCGCGAGGTGATGTACCGCTTCCTCGCCGCCCTGGAGCCGGACGATGTCGAGGCCATCGCCACCTGGCTCTACCTGGAGCTGCTGCGCGCCGGCTACACCACCGTCGTCGAGTTCCACTACCTGCACCACGCCCCCGACGGCCAGCGCTATGCCGACGCGGCGGAGCTCAGCCTGCGCATCTTGCGGGCGGCGCGGCGAGCCGGCATCGCGGTGACGCTGCTGCCGGTGCTCTATGCCCACAGCGGCTTTGGCGGCGCTGCGCCCACCGCGGGGCAGCGCCGCTTCGTGCACTCCATCGACAGCTACAGCCGGCTGGTCGAGGACCTGGCCGCGCGGCTGCCGGCCTGGCCGCTGGCCCGGCTGGGGGTGGCGCCGCACTCGCTGCGCGCCGTCACGCCCGAGGAGCTGACGCAGGTCGTCGCGCTGGCCGAGCGGCTGGGGCCGGCGACGCCCATCCACCTGCACATCGCCGAGCAGCTGGGCGAGGTTGCGGCCTGCCAGAGCGCTTTTGGCACCACGCCCGTGGCCTGGCTGCTCGATCACGCCCCCGTCGACCGGCGCTTCTGCCTGGTGCACGCTACCCACACGACCCCACACGAGACGGAGCGGCTGGCGCAGAGCGGGGCTGCCGTTGGATTATGTCCAACGACCGAGGCCAACCTGGGCGACGGGCTGTTTGACGCACCGCGCTATCTTCAGAGCGGCGGCCACTTCGGCATCGGCAGCGACAGCAACGTCTGCGTGGACCCCTTTGAAGAGCTGCGGGTGCTGGAGTACGGGCAGCGGCTGACGCTGCGCCGTCGCAACGTGCTGGCCGGCGGACCGGGTCTCTCGGTGGGGGCCGGGCTGACCGCGGCGGCGCTGGCCGGCGGCGCCCAGGCTGCGGGCCACCCGACCGGCGAAATTGCCGTCGGAGCGCGCGCTGATCTGATCGTCCTCGACCCCGCGGATCCCAGCCTCGCCGGCCGCGGCGGCGAAGGTCTGCTGGACGCCGCGATCTTTGGGCCGGGACGCGGGCTGGTGCGCGACGTGCTGGTCGGCGGCCGGCTGGTGGTGCGCGACCGCCAGCACGTGCCCAGCGATGGCCCGGTCGGGGTTGCCGAGAGCGCGCTCGCCGCCTACCGGGCGACGCTCAAGCGGCTGCTCTAGGGGGCCTATGGGCGGGCTTTTACCGGGCCAGGTGCTGGGCGACACCTACCGCGTCGAAAAGCTGCTGGGGCGCGGCGGCATGGCCGAGGTCTATGCGGTCAGCCACCTGCGGCTGCCGCGGCGCTTTGCGCTCAAGCTGCTCCAGCAGGAGCTGGGCTCGCGGGGGCGGCTGGTCCGGCGCTTTGAGCGCGAGGCCGAGATCCTGGGCCGCCTGCGCCACCCGCACATCGTGGATGTCGCCGACTGGAACCACACCGAAAAGGGCGAGCCCTATCTGGTGATGGAGCTGCTGGTGGGCGAGGATCTGGGGCGCTTCCTGCGGCACAGCGGCGCCTTGCCGCCGCCCCTGGCCCTGCACCTGGCGACGCAGATCGGGCTGGCGCTCACTGCGGCTCACGAGCTGGGCGTGGTGCATCGCGACCTCAAGCCGAGCAACATCTTTCTGTCGCAGAGCGGGCCGTTTCCGCACTTCGTCAAGGTGCTGGACTTTGGCATTGCCCGTCTGACGCAGCTGCCGCCGGACCCGGGTCCGGGCCGCCTGGCCTGGCCGCTCACTGCGCGCGGCGAGGTGCTGGGCACACCCGGCTACATTGCGCCCGAGCAGGTCCAGGCCGGCGCCGAGGTCGATCCGCGCGCCGACCAGTTCGCGCTGGCGACGATCCTTTACGAGATGCTGGCCGGTCGCCCCGCTTTTTACGAGCCCGGCGAGCGGCACGGCGTGGTGGCGGCGCTGGAGCGGGTCCTGCACGCGACCCCGCCGCCGCTGCCAGGGGCTGTGGACGCGCCCCTGGCCTTGGCCATCGGGCGGGCTCTGAGCAAGCGCCCGAGCGAGCGCTTCGCCTCGGTCGCCGAGTTCCTGGAGGCTGCCCAGGCCGCCTCGGGGGGCCGCACGGGAGCGGCCGTTCCGCCGGCGCCGGTTGTCCTGAGCACTCAGACGGCGATGAGCCCGCGGCTCGACGCGCTGACCGAGCTGACGAAGAAGCGGCGGCGGCTCGGGACCCTGCTGGCCGTCAGCGTGCTGGTGCTGGTCGGCTGGGTCGTGCTGTCGCTGACCTTCTTCTAGGCAGCGCCCGAGCTTGACTGCGCTCGACTAGAACTCGACCGTGAGCCCTTCGCGGGCGGCGATGAGCTCGATGTCCTTGCCGCCTTCAGCGTCGAGCATGGCGCGGCAGCGGCGAAAGCAGTCATCGATCTGATCGTCGGTGTAGTCCTGATCGTAGTGAAACAGGGCCAGCCGGCGAACGCGCGCGCGCAGCGCAACCTGGGCAGCGTCGGCAAACGACGAATAGCCGCGCCCCATGCGCAGCGAGCGATCCTCGGGCGTGTAGGTGGCGTCGTGGATGAGCAGATCGGCGCCGCGGTACAGATCGATCGCGGCCTGGCTGGCGCCCTCGGGCGGGTAGCCGGCGTCGGGAGCGTAGACCAGCGAGCGGCCGTGCTGCTCCAGCCGGTAGGCCAGGCAGGTGGCGTGCCCGTGCGGGTTGCGCACCGCCGAGACCGTGACCTGCTCCCAGCGATGGGTCTGCGCACCGGGCTCGCCGTTGACCGCCACCAGGTCGAAGTTGGCCCCCAGGTTCTTCATCGTATAGAGGGGCGAAAAGTGCGGGTTCACTTGGCCTTCGAGGATGCTCTCGAGCATCGTCGAGCTGCGGCCGGGGCCGAACACCGTGAAGCGGTTGCCCAGGATGAAGATCGGCTGAAAGAACGGGAAGCCCTGGATGTGGTCCCAGTGCGCGTGGGTCAGCAGCATGGCTGCCCGGCCCTGGCCGCGCCCGAACGGGGACTTGAGCAGCGTGCGCCCCAGCGTGATGATGCCGGTGCCGCTGTCGAGGATCATCAGGTCGTCGTCGTCGGTGTGCACAGCGACGCAGCTGGTGTTGCCGCCGTAGCGAACCGTCTCGGGTCCGGGCGAGGGCACTGCCCCGCGCACCCCGTAGAAGGTCACCTTCACGACGATGCCTTTCCCGGGTCCGAGCCGCCGGAGCCCGAGCCGCCCGAGCCTGCCGCAGGGACCGGGGGCCGCGGCGGCGTCGAGTTGCCGCGGATGGGCACGATCGGCGCCGGCAGCACCGGGCCAACGCCGGCGCTGGTCACGTCGAACTCCATGCCCTCGTACGCGGCGTGGATCTGGAGCGAGCTGCCAATCGACTGCTGCTGGATGCGATGCTGGGCCAGGAGCTCGTCGAGCTGGTGGTCGGTGCGCTCGGGCGCGTGGTGAAAGAGCATCAGCGCCTCGGCCCCGGCCTCGTGGACGATCTCGATGGCGTCCTCGGGACAGCTGTGGCCCCAGTGTGGGCGCTGCGAGTACTCCATGGGCGTGAACTGGGTATCGTAGATCACCAGGTTCGCGCCCTCGCACAGCTTGACCACGCCGTCGCGCATCGCCTTGAGCTTGGCGGCGTCTTCGGGATGCAGCGGATCGCCGGGCTTGGGCGGCTGCCGGATGTACTTCTGCTCGATGAGGATGTCGCGGAAGGGCGCGGTATCGGTGACGTAGGCGACGGAAGCGCCGTCGTAGTCGAGCCGGAAGGCGATGGCGATCCAGGGGTGGTTCAGGCGCGTGCAGCGGACCTTGACCGGGCCGATCTCGAAGTTGGCGTCGTCGGAGAGCTCGGTAAACTCGACGTCGGCGGCGGCAGCGTCGAACGGCACCGGAAAATAGGGGTTGTCCGACTGGAGCGCAAAGACGGTCCGCAGGTGGGTGTCGTCGCGCTGGCGGGCATAGACCTGGAAGTGGTTTCCAGCCTGGTAGAGCGGGGCGAAGAACGGCAGACCCTGGATGTGGTCCCAGTGCGTGTGGCTGACCAGCAGGTGCGCCTTGCCCTTGCCCTCGCCAAACTCGGTCTGCATCAGCTCTTTGCTGAGGCGGCGCAGGCCGGTGCCGGCGTCGAGAATCAGGCGCGGCGCATCGGGGGTGTCGCCGCAGCGCACCTCGACGCAGCTGGTGTTGCCGCCATAGCGCACCGTCGCCGGTCCGGGAACCGGGAACGAGCCTCGCACACCCCAGAAGCGCAGCTTCATGACCAGCTCCGGAAACGGGAATCCCTGACGCGCAGCGAGCGGGTGCTTGCCACCGTTCGGAGCAGCGCCTGGGCCCTGGCGGTCGAAAGCGATGACAGGGGCTTCATATTCTGGCCAAAAACCGCATTTATCGTACCACGATAAGCGGAGATAAATCTACAGCCGGCGGGCGATAGCGGCTGGCCAGTGCCCCGAAGCGCTCTCGCAGCGCCCTCGGCAGCGACGGGCCCGATCCGCCAGAGCGGGGAAGGTGCGAAAGGCGGGAAGCGGCCGTTTGTGCTAGTGACCGCCCTGGTCACTCGCGTTGGGCTCTGTGATGTAGCGGGCGCCTAGAAAGATGATGGCCATGGCCGCATAGCCGAGCGCATACCACCAGGCCGGCTGCAGCGAGACCACGGTGTCCCCGTGCGTGAACTTGTACGAGTGGATGAGCCCGAGCAGGCTGAAGCCCACGCCGCCCAGGCACCAGATGCCGGCCTGCGTGAAGCGGCGCTCGATGACGCTGACCGTCACCGCCGCCAGCATCATGGACGTGAAGATGAAGCCCTGCTCCAGGGCAAAGGCGCCGTGGATATAGGTGCCCGAGGCCTGAAACGCCCCAATCAGCTTGTCGGAAAACGGCGGCCCGCCCGGCGAGCCGTAGCCCGCGACGCGCAGGCCGGTCTTGGCCATGAGCGCGCCCCAGGCCGCCACGCCCGGCAGCAGCCCGATGACCGCGGCCGGCGCATGCTCGCGCGGCGTCGCCTGGAACGCCTGCGCCGTGATCACGATGCCAATCCACAGCACGATGGCCATGCCGGCCTCGATGGGCACCGCCCAGGCAATCCAGCCGAGCGTTCCGGTCAGGCAGACCAGCGTCGCGAAGATGCCGTTCAGCACCGAGTAGCCGGCGCGGGCGCCGAGCGCCTTCCAGCCGGGGTGGCCGATGTAGATGGTCGCCGGGAAGCACGAGCCGAAGAGCGCCGCCACCACCGTGCCCACACCGTTGGCCAAAAGCGCGGTGCGGGTCGGGTAGCTGTCGCCGGCCGCCTCGGCCGATTCGACGTTTTGCAGCGAGCCGATGAGGTCGAACAGCGCCATGGGCACGATCACGGCCAGGTAGCGCAGCCAGGCGCCGCTGCTGAGCGCCGTCACCAGCTCGCCAATGACCGGCAGCGGCAGGTGCAGGCCCTGGTGCATCGGGTGCTCGCCCACCGGCGCCAGGTGCGTGACCCACGCCAGCAGGGTGCCCAGCGCGATGGCCACCAGGCCGCCGGGCAGCCCGCCCTTGAACTTGACGCGTCCGAAATAGATCAGCAGCACCACGGCCAGCGTGCTCAGGCCGACCAGCGGATTGGCAAACGTGCGAAACAGGAAGCCGAGCGAGATGAAGCCCAGCGCAATGCCCGACAGCGTCGAGAGCAGCGCGGCGCGCGGCGTCGCCTTGCGGATGCGCTCGGCCACCAGCGAGCCGAAGATGGTGATCACGCCCGAGCCCAGGCAGGCCACCAGTCCCGCTCGCCAGGCCACCATCGCCGGGTCGGGAGCGCCGGCCGCCTGCGCCGCCAGCTTGGCCGGCAGCATGACCAGGAACACATACGCCAGAAGCGAGACCGTGTTGATGCCGTAGGGCAGGGCGCAGACGTCGCTGCGGCCGGTCTCCCGGGCCAGCTTCATGGCCTGCCAGGAATAAAACAGGTTGCCCACCAGCAGCGAGACAGCAGCGCCAGGGAGGATGCGTCCATACAGCAGGTCGGCGGGCAGCCCGAGAACGAAACGGCAGAGCGTGTCGATCAGCAGAAACTGCACCAAGTTATCAAGCGCGAGACCGAAAAATCCGTCGATGTCGCCGCGCACCAGCCAGCGCATGCAAACCCCTGAATTGCTTGCCTCAGCATAATCGAAAGTCCCGGGAGACGGCGGCAAATCGACTTTGGCGTCGACGTAGCTGGCCTGGACCGTGCCATGACCTTGACACCGCAGCCCAGAAGCAGGACAACGCCGGCCATGAAGTCCGATCCGCCGGGCAGCAGGCCCGACCCTGACCGAATGTTGACGCCTCAAGAAGCGCTGGCCGCGATCCTGCGCCATGCCGAGCCGCTCGGCGGTGAGCAGGTTGAGCTCTCGCGCTCGCTCGGGCGGGTGCTGCGCCAGAGCGTGCGCTCGGGGCGCGTGCTGCCGCCGTGGGATAACTCGGCGATGGATGGCTATGCGGTGCGGGCGGCCGAGGTCGCCGTCGGGCTGCCGCTGCCGGTGCGCGGGGTCATTGCCGCCGGCCATCCAGCGACGGTGGAGCTGGCTCCGGGAGCCACCATGCGGATCATGACCGGGGCGCCGCTGCCCAAGGGCGCCGATGCCGTGATCATGCGCGAAGAGGCGCAGGAGCAGGGGGGCGAGGTGCGCTTCACCGCCACCGCCAGCGTCGGCCAGCACATCCGCTATGCCGGCGAGGACATCGCGCTCGGGGAGGAGATCCTGCGCGCCGGGGCGCTGCTGGGGCCGGGCGAGGTGGGGCTGCTGGCTGCGCTCGGGCGGACGCTGGTCGAGGTCTACCGCCAGCCGCGGGTCGCCATCGTCTCGACCGGCGACGAGCTGGTTCCGGCCGATGTGCAGCCGGGTCCGGGGCAGATCGTCAATAGCAACTCGCACGCCCTGAGCGCGCAGATCCTGGAGGCGGGCGGCGTGCCCATCGTGCTGCCCATCGTGCGCGACGACCGGGCGCTCTTGCGTCAGACCTTTGTCGAGGCGCTGCGAGCCGACGTGATGGTCTCGTCGGGCGGGGTCTCGGTGGGCGAGTTCGACTACGTCCGCGAGGTGCTGGCTGAGCTCGGCGTCGTCGAGGAGTTCGCGCGGGTGGCCATGAAGCCGGGCAAGCCGCTCACGTTTTCGCGCGCGCCCAACGGCAACCTCTGCTTCGGGCTGCCGGGCAATCCCGCGTCGTCGATGGTCAGCTTCGAGCTGTTCGTGCGCCCGGCCCTGCGGCGGCTTCAGGGGCACGGTCTGGCAGCCGTGGGGCGGCCGCTGGTGCCGGTGCAGCTGGCGACGTCGGTGGTGCCGGATCGGACGCGCCCGCACTTTGCCCGCGCCCGCGTCAGTCGCTCGCCGGAGCCGGGGGCGCCGCTCTTGGCGCATGTGCCGGAAAAGCAGGGCTCGGGCATGCTGCGCTCGATGGTGGGCATAAACGCCCTGCTCCATGTCCCGCCGGGGGCTGCCTCGCTGCCCGTCGGAGCGACCCTTCCCGCCACGCTCTTGACGGTGGTTTAAAGATATGTCGACCCCCGAGACCAATACCGCCTTCACCGTCGCCCCCGAGGAGATCGGGCGGCGTCTGGACCAGTTCGTTGCGGCCCGCACGGGCCTGAGCCGCCACGTCGCCCATCGCCTGATCGAGGAGGGCGGCGTGCGCGTCGACGGGCGGACCCTTCGCAAGGGCGGCACCATCCTTTCGCCCAGCCAGCGCATCTCGCTGGCCGCGCCGGCTCAAGATCCCCGACGCACACCGCCGGTGGCGCAGCCCGAGCTGCCGCTGGAGGTGCTGTACGAGGACGCGGATCTGGTGGTGGTGAGCAAGCCGGCCGGCGCCCCCAGCCATCCGCTGCGTCCCGGTGAGCGCGGCAGCCTGGCGTCGGCACTGGTGGCGCGCTATCCCGAGTGCGTGGCCGCCAACCCCGACGCTCGCGAAGGTGGGCTGTGCCAGCGCCTGGACCTGTACACCAGCGGCGCGATCGTGGCTGCGCGCAGTGCCGCGGCGTGGGTTTCTCTGCGCGAGCACTTCCGCCTGGGCCACGTGAAGAAGGAATACCTGGCCTTGGTCGTCGGCGTGCCGGCGCAGGACACGCTGGAGGTCGCGCTGCCGGTGCTGCCGGCGCCGGGCCCCGATCGCCACCGCCGGCTCATCACCGCCGCGACGCCCGAGCAGATCTACGACTCCGAGGCGCTGGATGCGCTGACGCGCTTTTTCGTCGTCCGCCGCGGCGCCCACCACACGCTGCTGCGGGCCGAGACCGCCACGGGCCGGCGCCATCAGGTGCGCGCCCACCTGTCGTACCTGGGACTACCTCTGCTCGGCGACATGCTGTACGGAGCGCCGCCGCCCGAAGAGGGCGAGGAGGGGGCCGGCTACTTCCTGCACGCCTCGCGCATCTGCTTTCCGCAGCCCATGGGCCGGGGAAACATCGATGTGACGGCGCCGCTGCCCGAGGAGCGCGCCCGCCTGCTCGCCCGGCTGCTGCCGCCAAAATAGCTCCCGCCCCGGGAGTCGTTATACGCTGAGACAGCCGCAAAACTTTTTGGAGGACTTATGCGCTGTCTTAAAGCTGCTCTGGTCGTGGGCTGTCTGGGGGCCTCGGCCCCGGAATCCGTCGCGCTGGCGTCTGCCAAGTGCCCGAACCTGACGATCCTGCTCGATGCGTCGGGCTCGATGCTGGAAAACCCGGCCGGGCCCTCGGGAGCGATCGATCCGGTCGTCGCCAACCGCAAGTACACGGTCGCAGCCAAGGCGCTGACGGATCTGGTGAACCTGTACGATGGCGTGCTGCCCATCGGGATGTCGATCTTTCCCTCGGACGGCATGTGCGGAGCGGCGACGCTGAACATCGCGCCGGCGCTTTACACGCGGCAGTCGATCATCAGCCTGCTCGGCAGCAGCGCCCCGGCGAGCTTTGCTCCCGACACGCCGACGTCGGCCTCGATCGCCAGCCTGGTCGCCAAGCCGCCGCTCAAGGACGCGACGCGGCGGCAGTACGTCCTGCTGCTCACCGACGGAGAGCCCTATTGCAGCAATGGCTCGGAGTCGGTCGCTCAGTCAGTGACCGCGGTGAAGAACGCCTACAACGGCACACCGCAGGTAAAGACGTTCGTCGTGGGCTTTGGCCAGCTGAACGCCACCGCGCAGTCGACGATGAACCAGCTGGCCGATGCTGGCGGCGTGCCCAGCGGCGACTCGACCTACCACTACTATCGCGCCGACAGCAGCGCCGCGCTGGTGAGCGCGCTCGACAAGGTGCTGACCACGATCAGCGGCGATGCCGGCGGCATGCAGTGCGACGACAGCTGCTACGGCATGGGCTGCGTGACCGCGACGGACAAGTGCGTGGCCGGCATGTGCAAGCCCGACCCGTGCGCGGGCGTGGCCTGCACGGCGCCGCAGTTCTGCTACACCGACGGCACCAGCGCCGGCGTGTGTGTGGACAGCTGCGCTTCGCCGTGCGGCACCGGCACCCACTGCGAGCGCGGCCAGTGCGTCAGCGACCCCTGCGGAGCGCCGTGCGGCCCGGGCAAGCGCTGCAACCAGGCGACCAGCCAGTGCGAGGCGGATCCGGCCTGCACGAGCCTGGTGCCCAAGTGCCTGTCGCCGCGCGGCTGCATCAGCGGCCAGTGCGTGGACGATCCCTGCGCCAGCGGGCTCATTGCCTGTCCCGACGGCACCGCCTGCGTGCCGTGGGCCGGAACCTGCCAGTCGCTGACGGCGGCGCCGACCGACACCGGCTCGGTGGCCTCGGGCTGCGGCTGCCGGATTCCCGGCCGGGGCGGCAGCGAGGCGCCCACCGCGGCGGTGGCGGCGCTGCTCCTGGGCGCCGTGCTGTTCCGGCGGCGGACCTGGCGGCAGGCCCAGCGCCAGCGTTAGGGCTTGTTCGTGCCGACGCGGCCGTAGCGGTCTTCCAGGCGCACCACGTCTTCGAGCTCGGGGGTCGAGACCTCGACGACGTCGGTGTCGGTCACGGCGACCATGCGGTGGCGCAGGCCGGGGTGGATGTGGAAGGGCTGGTGCGGCTCCAGCTCCACGGCGGTGAGCGGCTGGCCGTCTTCGAAGTGCTCGAAGCGCAGGCGGCCCGAGAGGACCATGATGGTCTCGTCTTTTTTCTCGTGGTACTGAAGCGAGAGCTGCTCGCCGCGCTTGATGTGCAGGATCTTGCCGACGTAGCGCGGCGTCTCGGCCCAGATGAGCTCGTGTCCCCAGGGTTTGTTTACGGTTCGCATGCGGCGAACAATAACCCGGACGGGCTCTACTTGGTGCGGCGCTTCACCGGTTCGGGCGGCGCCTTGGCGCGCGACTGCACGGCAGCATCCAGCCGGTCGTGAACCGCCGCCAGCAGCAGCTTTTTGTGCAGCAGGCCCAGCAGCACGTCGACGTGCGCCACGCCCTGGCCGATGAGCTTGAGCATCTCGTCGCGCGGCAGGTCGCGCAGGGCGGGATTGTCAAACTGCTCGACCTCGCGCACCACCAGGGTGCGCAGCGCCTCGACGTAGCGCTGGAGGTCCGAGACCGCGAAGCCGAGGTGGTGGTTGTAGCCGGAGCTGCGCAGGGCGCCGACGACCTCGGCGATGCGGGCGTCGCGCTCGGCGTAGACCACGGCGCCGTCGACCTTGACCGGCGTGACCAGGCCGCACTTGATGAGCTCGGCGATGTCCTCGGGGATGAGGCCGCTGCGCTCGATCAGGCGGGCGGCGGCCACCGGCGGCTGCGAGTGCGTGGGATCGATGGCGCCGTCGAGGCGCTCGCGCGAGAGCAGGCGCAGCTCCAGCTCGGTGAGGGTGGTGGCGGGGCCGGCTTCGGCCAAAAGAGCCGCAATCTCGCGCAGCGACAGGCGGAAGCGGTTGCGCAGCTCGCGCACCAGCTCCAGGCGGGTGACGAACGCAGAGTCGTAGCGGCCGATGGTGCGGCCGGCGGTGCGCGGGCGGGGCAAGAGCCCTTCGCGGATGTAGAACTTGATGGTGGCAATGGGGACGCCGGTGCGCTCAGCGACCTCGGAGATGGTCCACTCGCTGGGGCCCAGGCCGGTGCCCGAGCCGCCAAACAGGCTGCGGCCCGGCTCGCGCTCGCGCTCGCGCCGCTCCTCGCGAACGTCGGGCGCACTGCTGCGCGGCGTCGGAGCACCAGAGGCTGAGCGGGAGGTGGATCGCGGCGTGGACGGCATACGTCAGATCATGGCACGGGAGGCGCCAGGCGAACAGCGGTCGCAGTGGCTGCCGAGGCCTCGCCCGCCCGCAGGCAGGCCCGCTCTTCGGGCAGCAGCCACAGGTCGCTCTCGGCGGGGGGCTGGGTGCTGTCGCCCGCGCCGCTGCCGCCCCGGCCTTGATAGATGCGCAGGTCGGCGCCGCCGCGATGCACCAGCCACAGGTTGTAGCGGGACAGGTAGATGCGGCCCGGGTGCTCTTGCGGCTGGAGCAGCATGACCTCGGGCCCGCTGGCCGCATTTTCGGGGCGGGCGCGGCGGTAGTGCCAGAGCAGCCGGCGGCCTTTGGGCGTCGCGCCCGGCTGCATCCACCACAGCGGATCGTAAAGGACCACGTCGCGCACGCCGAGCCGCAGAAAGTGCATGAGCAGGCCGTCCTCGGGCGAGTGCGCGGCGTCGACGATGTGCAGCACCAGCTCGGGGCGAAGGCCGCGCTCGTAGACGCGAAACGAGCGCAGCTGCTCGTCGTAGCCCAGGCCCTCCATGACGTAGAGGTCGGGCGTGACGCGGGCCAGGCGGTCGGCGGCGTCGTAGTAGAATGTAAGGTCAGTGCCTACACGCTGAAGGGGCGTCCCCTGGCCCGGGCCCAGGCAGGCTCCGGGCTCGGCAGGGTCGAGCCTGGCACAGCAGAAATAGTCGCGCAGCAGCCGCACCAGCCGGGTGCGGCACCACTGGACAGAAAAGAACTCGCCAAGGTCAGGTCGGTTCTCAGGCACCGTCTACTCCCTCCGCCATCGTATCCGACTGGCAAAACTACTGCGGACCCCATCTGCGTCGTCGTCGCTCTGCGCCGGTGCTCACGGCCTTAAGGCCGCTCCGCGCCGGTGCTCGCTCCTCCTAGCATCTGGGGTTCCTCGCTACGTTTTGCCAACCATTCTAATAGGCTTTGGCCATGACGACGCGCTGGGCCGACGGCTGGCCGGTCAGGATGCAGCGGCCCTCGCCGCGGGCGCCCTCTGGAATCTGATCGGCAAACGGGATGCAGCGGATGCTGGTCTCGAAGCGCTTGGACAGCTCGTCCTCCTGCTCGGGGGTGCCGGCCCAGTGGACCCAGGCGAAGCCGCCGCCCTCTTCTTTGAAGAAGCGCTCGAAGTCGGCGATGGTGTCGATGACGCGGGTGCGGCGGGCCTGAAAAGCGCGGGCGCGCGCCAGGAGCTCGCCCTGCATGCCGTCGAGGATGGTGGGGATCGAGGCCAGGGCTTCGGCGCGCGGCACGAACGACTTGCGGCGCTTGCGCAGCTCCTCGGCGGTCTCGCCCTCTTTTTCGAGCAGGAAGCGGCGCACGATGCAGAGCACGCCCTTTTCCAGATCCTTGGGGCCGATCTCGATGCGGATGGGCACGCCCTTGCCCTCCCACTCGTAGTACTTGGCGCCGGGCTGCATGTTGTCGCGGTCGTCGACCTTGACGGTGAGCTTGCTTGCGCGCAGCTCCTTGGCGACGGCGTCGCACTCGGCCAGGACGCGCGCTTTTTCGTCATCTTTGCGGTAGATGGGCACGATGACGACGTGAATCGGCGCCAGCTTGGGCGGCAGCAGCAGGCCGCTGTCGTCGCTGTGCGTCATGATGAGGGCGCCGACGAGCCGGGTCGAGACGCCCCAGCTGGTGGCGTAGGCGTATTCGAGCTTGCCGTCCTTGTTGAGGAACTTCACGTCGGCGGCCTTGCTGAAGTTCTGGCCCAGGTAGTGGCTGGTGCCGCACTGCAGCGCCTTGCCGTCCTGCATCATGGCCTCGATGCACTGGGTGTCGAGCGCGCCGGCAAAGCGCTCGCCCGCGGTCTTGCGGCCCTTGATGACCGGCACGCCCATGACGTTCTCGGCGAAGTCGGCGTAGACGTCGAGCATGCGGCTGGTCTCTTCCAGCGCCTCGGCCTCGGTGGCGTGGGCGGTGTGCCCCTCCTGCCAGAGAAACTCGGCGGTGCGCAGAAACAGGCGCGTGCGCAGCTCCCAGCGCACCACGTTGGCCCACTGGTTGATGAGGATCGGCAGGTCGCGATAGCTCTGGATCCAGTTGCGATACTGGTTCCAGATGATGGTCTCGCTGGTCGGGCGGATGACCAGCGGCTCCTCCAGCTTGGAGTCGGGATCGACCTGGACCACGCCGTCGATGTTCTTCAGGCGATGGTGGGTGACCACCGCGCACTCCTTGGCGAAGCCGGCGGCGTGCTGCTCTTCGCGCGTGAAGAACGACAGCGGCACGAACAGCGGGAAGTAGGCGTTCACGTGCCCGGTCGCCTTGAACCGATCGTCGAGCTCGCGCTGCATCTTTTCCCAGATGGAGTAGCCGTGCGGGCGAATGACCATGCAGCCGCGCACCGCGCTGTGCTCGGCGAGCTCAGCCTGGCGGATGATGTCCAGGTACCACTGGCTGTAGTCCTGGCTGCGAGGCGTGATGGACTGCGTTTCGGCTTTCTGGTTCTGCTGCTGGTTCTGCTGCGCGGTTTCTTTGGCCATGGCGATCGATGCTTTCTCGGGGCTTTCTGGAGGCTTTCGCGGACTTTTCGGTGGAGGCTGCGGCTGCTCGGCGCCTTGACGACGCCCCGTCAGGGGAAAAGACGTTACCTGGCGCAGGGCAGGCAGGCAAGTCGGGCGTTTCTCCTTGCCGCGTCTTCGCCGCTGGCGATACAAATCGCAGCAAGATCAAGGGGTTGGGATCGCTGACCCTGCATAGGTTGGGTCTTTAGAACATAGCTACAGGCGGTGTGACGATGCGCAAGACTGGTAACACCCTTCGTGCTTTTTCCCTGTGCCTGCCCGTGTCGCTGCTGCTGGGCGGGGCTGCATGCAACGTCAACCGTCTGAACGACGGCGTCGAAGCCAACGAAGACGGCAGCACGCTCTTCGGCGACATGAGCGGGGTCTTCCGCCCCGACATCGGTCGCAACCGCGACGCCGCCTGCGCCAGCGTCAAGGCCGAGGCGTCGCTGACCAAGAAGCCCGTCGACATCATCTTCATCATCGACAACTCGGGCAGCATGGCTGACGAGGCGCTGGCGGTAAACAACAACATCAACACCAACTTCGCCAGCATCATCGACAAGAGCGGCCTCGACTACCGCGTGATCATGGTCACGCGGCATGGCCTGTACAACGGCTCGCTCACCAAGGCCATCTGCGTGACCAAGCCGCTGAGCACCGTGACCTCCTGCACGCCGCCGCCGGCGCAGCCCGGCAACAACCCGCCGAAGTTTTATCACTACAGCAAGCAGATCGAGAGCAGCGACTCGTTCCAGCGCCTGCTCAACACGTACAACGGCACGGAAAAGGACGAGTTCGGGCTGTGGCCGATGGGCTGGTCGCAGTGGCTGCGCACCGACGCGCTCAAGGTCTTCGTCGAGATCACGGACGACGAGTCGGGCATGGTCGAGACCAACTTCGACACGCAGCTCCTGTCCAAGATGCCCAAGATGTTCGGCGACGCGATGAACCGCAACTACGTGTGGCACACCATCGGCGGATTCAAGGAGAACAACCCCGCGACCAAGCCGTGGGGGCCCAAGGATCCGGTGCAGACCGCCCTGTGCACCAAGGGCGGCGGCGCCGTGTCGGCCGGCCCGCGCTATCAGAACCTGAGCATCCTGACCGGTGGGCTGCGCTTCCCGATCTGCGAGCACAACAGCTTTGACGCAGTGTTTAACAACATCGCCATGGGCGTCATCTCGGGCGCCAAGGTCGCGTGCGACTTCCCGCTGCCGCCGCCGCCGCCCAACGAGTCGATCGATCTGGGCTCGGTGCTGGTCGAGTACACGCCCATGGGCACGGGCACGCCGACGGTGTTCAAGCAGGTGCCGAACCTGGCGCAGTGCCAGCCGAACGCGTTCTACATCGACATGGACCGCATCTACATGTGCCCGGAGACCTGCAAGGCCGTGCAGCAGGACGATAAGGCCAAGCTCGGCATCCTGTTCGACTGCCTGGCCGTGATCGGCTAGCTGGTTCCCATCCATAAACCTACTGCGCGTCCCGATCAGCGCGTCGTCCGTCCTCACGGCCAAGAGGCCGCTCCGGGCGGGCGCCACACTGCTCGGGCCTGCTCGCTACGGTTTATGGATGGGAACTAACTGTTCAGGCGGTAACCGAGGAGCCGGTGGGTGCCGGCTCCCACGTCGTAGGTGACGTCCCGCACGAGCGACAGCGCCGGATTGGTCGGCAGCGGCTCGCGCGGGGTGGTCATCGCGAAGATCCAGCCGCCGGGCGCCACCAGCCGCGATCCCAGCTCCAGCCACTCGGGCAGCACCAGCGCCGCCCGCGCCACCGCAATGCCAAAGCCAGCCTCACCGCGCTTGATGATGCGCTCGGCGTCGTCGGCCGCGACCTCGTAGTGCAGCCCGAGCTCACGGCGCAGGGTCTGCAAGAACGCGGCTTTCTTGCCGATTCGCTCGACCAGCGTGACGCGCAGCGCCGGACGGCACAGGGCGCACAGGGCGCCCGGAAAGCCCGCGCCGCTGCCCACGTCGACCAGCGTGCAGGGCAGGCCCAGCTGCGCCAGCTCCTCGGGAGTGGGCAGCTCGCGGACCAGCGCCAGGCTGTCCAGAAAATGGCGCACTGCGACATCGGTGGGATCGCGCAGGGCGGTCAGGTTGATCTTGTCGCCCCACTCGGTGAGCAGCGCCTGATAGCGCCCCAGCTTGGCCAGGATCGTGGCGTCGATGGGCACATCCAGCCGGGCCGCCTGTTCGATCAGCAGGTTTGTCAGCGGGTTGGTGGCAGCGGACATCAGGCTCAGTCGGGTCGGGCGTCGGCCGGGGCGCCGTCGGGCGTGCTGCTGCCGTCGGCCGGGGCGCCGTCGGGCAGACCGCCGTCAGAGGCGCGGGGGCAGCAGACATCGTCGCTGTAGGGGCAGTAGGTATCGTTGCCGGCGGCGCCGGGCTTGCGCTGCGGGCTCACAGCAGAGCCGGTTGCGCAGGTGCTGCCAGCGCGAACGCAGAAGCCGCCGGTGCAGAGCGCGCCGCGCGCCGTGCACAGCGACACCGGGGTGGCGCACACCACGGTCATGCCTGGGGTCGGGGACATGTAGTCGGCGCAGACCGTCGGATGATCGGTGATGAGCGGGCCGCCGGTTCCCAGATCGGGCAGGGGAACGCCGGCCAGATCGGCGCCGGCCAGGTCGGCATTGGCCGGGACGTAGTAGCCGCCCAGATCGAACGGCCCGGGGATGCCGGGCGTCGGGACGTAGTAGACGCGGCAGCTCTCGGGACCGCCGTTGCAGCTGTCGCACTGACCGGCCAGCGGTCCGCTCTTGGGGACCACGTAGCAGGCGCGCGGAAAGGTGCACCACCCTTCAAGCCCCTGCGCTTGACCGGGGGGAACGATCTGTGAGCTGCACGTGATCGCTCCCAGCGCCACCCCCATGACGAAGGCGGAGCCGAAAGCGACACTCGTGATCAGGCGGCCGGGCACAGGTTGGCCTCGACTACTTGCCATCCTTTGCCGGTTCAGCACCGGTGCTTGTGCCAGCGTTGTTGCGGGTGCGGGCCGGGAACAGCGCCATCAGCATCTCCTGCGCCTTCTGCAGGTAGTCGTTGACGGCCTTGGCTGCCTTGTCGGGCTGGCGGGCCTTGATGGCGTTGAGCACATCGCGGTGGTGCTGGCGCACGACCAGGGCCTGCGGGCTGACCTGCGCGAAGAACGCGGCGTGCGACTGCACAGCGGCGCGGATCGTGTTGATCAGCAGCTGGAAGACGCGGTTGCGGGCGGCGCGGGTGAGCTCCAGGTAGAACTCGAAGTCGAGCTTCAGCAGGTCGTCGGGCGACTGATCGGACTCGGCGCGCTTGGCGATGTCTTCGAGCTTGGCGATGTCTTCGGGCGTGGAGCGCTCGGCGGCGAGCCAGGCGACATCACGGGCGAAGATGCGGCGAAACTCCAGCACGTCATCCAGGACATCCACGCTGGATGCGCCGTCGGCGGCGCCAGCGACAAGGTGCGAGACCAGCTCGACGCCGGCCGTCTGCATGAAGTCGAGAACACGCGTTCCGTCGCCCTGGCGGGTCTTGACCAGGCCCATCTGCTCCAGGGCCTTGATCGCCTCGCGCAGCGAAGCCCGGTTGACACCCAGATCCTCTGCGAGCTTACGCTCGGGCGGCAGCTTCTCGCCGGTGGCGTAGTGGCCGCGCAGGATCAGTCCGCGGAGCTGTTGAACGATTTCCTCTGCGACACGTTGTTTTCCAATTGGCTTGAGCATCGGCGGCAGGGTACCCAAAGCCCGGTCACAAGACTAGCCACAAAATTACAAATCCTAGGTGCGGTGCGAGCGATGAATGGAAGTTCATCCTGTGCTGTTTTGACACACTGCGTCGGAAGTTAGCGGCGCCCCCATTTTTTCATTGCTCCGGATGCCTCTCCCGTGGAAATTCAGCCACGAAGGGAGATCGACGATTTGATGCACTCTGCTGGCACGATTCCTCGTCGCTGGTCAGTCGCTGACTCGCGAGAAGTTTATGCCGTACGCCAATGGGGCGGACGGTATTTCGACATCAACGACACCGGCAGCCTGGTGGTCTATCCCGCAGGCTCGGGCAGCACCGCAGGCGGTCTGAGCTCAGCCGGAAGCCCGTC